>JAEEGL010635711.1_pt1 | contig 16315 bp, 17 predicted proteins | sample 9134231 | NCBI WGS metagenome assembly JAEEGL01 (sample SAMN16246548, study PRJNA631951) | gut metagenome | biome: gut microbiome; feature: rumen; material: fiber-attached | host: Bos | place: Iran: Karaj | collected 2018-10
CAATACGACGTCGTATTTTTTTTAACAAACTCATTAGGCAAAACTATCTCCATCTCCCATTTGAAGCGTAAACATAGAAGGCAAAACCACATCATTCGGAACAGACAATGAGATAGAATCTTCTTGTCGTTTCGGGAAATAAACCCTTTCTTTTACATACGAGAATAAATCCACATTGTCTGTTGTAAACGACATCGGACGTATGCTTGCAACATGATCTACTATTGATGCAAAAACCAAATCTGATTTCTCCGCATTATAATATAGATACACAACACTAAGAGAATGTGCGTTTCTTCTCAATATATAAATCCCAATCAACACGCCCTTATGATATACCTTCACTACTTGTAACTCATAATCCGATACATTTGATGAGAACTCGCAATCTTCTTCCGTTTTCTCCAACAGAGTACAGCCTCGCATAAAAGGATAATGCAAAATCCAATTAAACATCGTCTGCTCACGAAGCCACAGGTCCGCCCTCTTTTGAGATTGCATGAATGCATAAGATTCTCCATCTATATAGTTCAAATAACGCAAAGAATACTCTCCTGCGGAAACGCATGCTGGCTGACGAAAAAGACGTTGGATTTCCTGTCTATAATATGCGACATGACTGCGAAGCGTGTTTTTTCGTATAGTTCGCCACGCAAGAGTGTATCGTTTAGTATAAGTAGTCTTTAAGCCCAAATGCTCACATATCATCACGGTTTCCGTAGCACCCCAACGGTCATACGTGAATTCCGGTTCGTGAGACTCTTTTAAAGAGCCTATCACAATCAAGCCATATCCGCGACCAGAGAAACGAGGATGACAAAACAAAGTGGAACACCACCATATTCTCTGCCCTTCTATCTTATCTGGGAATGACGCCGCATAAGCAGCCAACTCTCCGTTCTCATATATAGCTGCGACTACATTATCAGCATCCTTCACATAAGGATTGTGCACTATCGCCCACGCTCGAACGGGAGATATGACATGCTCGTTCAAGCCTTCTATTTGCATGCCATTTATTAACCATGCACGCAAATCTGCGATTGTATACAATTTTAAATCCGGCATTTTACGCTATATGCGACAATGTTGCATCTATCACAGCTCCCATATTACGAAACAGGAACAACTCCGTCATACGAAACTGGAAACCATACTTAGCCTCGATTGACTTTAGGAACTGCATAAAACTCAGGCTTGTCCATGACTCCACATCCGATGAGCTTAGAGAGTCTGTAAGGATCAAATCCGGATCCTGGAAAATCTCACGAGCCAATGATTGCATTTCGTCTGTCAATGTTTCTCTATTCATAATTTCTGTTTTAGTGCGTTTCTATCAACTTTTTCGCTTTTATTGAGCGGAAATGAAGGTTCAAACAATATGCGTGTAGGTATCATATATTGTGGCATCTTCCCACGAAGGTATTCAATTAGCGGTTTTACATCCTCATGCTGAGACTCCACAAACAATGCAATTTCTGTCAGATTCTGTTCATTCTGGAATGCGATTGCCATCACACGATGTCCATTCTTATAAAATTGCCGTGCGTGATATTCAATCTCCCCGAGTTCCACTCTAAATCCCTGAATTTTTGCTTGCTGATCAATACGACCAGAATACATTATGTTTCCAGATTTATCCCAGTAGCACAAATCTCCAGTATGATAATAGCGCATCCCTTCCCGCATAAAAAACGAAGATGCATTTTTTTCGGGATTATTCCAATAGCCTGAAGTAATCTGTTCGCCAGTCACACAAAGCTCGCCCTTTTCCTCTCCTTCCACCAAACTACCATCTTCACGAATAATTATGGCTTGTACATTCGCCATTGGCTTACCAATAGAGATTATGCCATTAAGAGAGAGGTTTTTACCACCACGCTTCAATTTGTAATACGTGCAATATATGGTAGCCTCTGTTGGTCCATAAAAATCATATATTTCCGTATTTTTCGCACACCCATACCATGCTTCCATCAAATCCACAGGGCACGCCTCGGCTGTCAGAATGCACGCTTTCATACTTGACGCATCAAATTCCTCAAAATACGGACGCAAGTATGTCAGCATACTTGGAGCCATAGCACCAAATGTGATATGCTGTTCTTGAATAAGCGATGCCGCATAAAGATACTTCACTTGACCATAAGGAACCGTATATACACAAGCGCCACGAGTCAATGCCACCAAATAAGATTGCACAGAAACATCAAATGTCAAGTCAAAAACCTGCATACAACGGTCTTCTGGCGTAATGTCAATGTCTGTCTGCCAGAAAGAATCCATAAAAGCAGAAATATTCTTTCTGCTTATCTGCACACCCTTAGGCACGCCGGTACTGCCTGAAGTAAAAAGGATATACGCCAAATCATCTCCGGAAGCCTCGGACCAATCACCCAACAGATCACCATCATACAATGCGTCACATTGATCAAGAATATTAGAGATGCCCACTTGCGTTTTAATCGACTCTATTCTATCTTCCGGCCATGACGGATGCAATGGCACATACGCCTTGCCTTCCATCCATAAAGCAAATATGGACGCATAAGTATTCAAGTCGTCGTGCAGCGCAACACCCCAAATTTTGTCATCATCTCCAACCGAACGCACAACCGTGCGTATAGCTGAAATGCGTTCTGCAAACTGACGATAAGTATAATATGTCCCATCTATGTAGAACGCATTACGTTCTGCGTAATTTTGAATGGAATCACAGAGAGGAGTTAATATATTAGTTTCAAATTGCTTCATCCTATTTTTTCTATTCTATTTTTTGAAGACACAGGGCTAAACCACTCTGATATATGAACAAGCAACATTACTATGTTCCAAATCACCTTAATGCGATGTAACTTATCGTATAGCCGCATTTTTTTAGGAGCGACATGATATAATTCCATCAATCGAAATGAAACATGCTCCCCATACCATCGCGCATCCTCCTCTTTATCTATTTGTTGCCATTTGGGATCTTGCATACTGGATATCCCATTCATATCAAAATCAGATATATCCAAATCAATATATCTGAATGTCGCATTCCCTAAGCCTAAAGCTGTAACAAAAAAATAAGTGTCAGAACCTTTCTTGTATGATTCATCAAAACATCCATACTGGCAATATACACTTTTCTTGCAGAACATTGCTTGATGAAGAAAGAGCCCATCCATTACATCGATAAACGAAATATCAGACTTGCCATAGCCTCTATTTCGCATCATAAATCCATTCTTATGATATATGACATTACCTTGAATGATGTCCTCATCATGCATATGCGGCATCACTTTTTCTATTACGCATTTATCAACCAAGAAATCACCACTATTCAACATCAAGATATATTCTCCACAAGCCTTGCGAATTCCTTTATTCATCGCTTGATAAACTCCGCTGTCTGGTTCTGAAACCCAGTAAGTGATTCTATCTTGATATTCCTTTATAACCTCAACGCTGCCATCGGTGGATGCTCCATCTATGACGATGTATTCGAAGTCATTGAAACTCTGCGACACAACGCTCTCAATGGTCTTTCTGAGACCTTCTGCATTATTTCTGTTTATCGTAACTATTGAGAGTTTCATATTCCTGTGAGTTTTGCCATGCAATTTACGATTTTTTTGCAATAGAAAACCTTTGTCAGTGGTCTTTTAAACAAGAATGGGAAACGTTCAAACATTCGATTTAACCTTCGTATCATACGCTCATTGCCCCACTTCGCCTCCATCCTACGATAAGCCACATAAAAACGCACATCATCCCAAAGCCATCTAAGCCCACGCTTTAACTCCTTCTCGCTCAGCGGATATTTCTCCTTGTCAACGACACGCCACTTGCTTTCACCCATCTTTTTCGTCACCACCTGCGACAAATGCTTAACTTCCGAACCTGTAACAACCACATTGGGTATAGCATATTTTCTCAACGTCATCAACTCATCATCATCAGCCGAATAGAAATCAAAAGTTTCGTCAAGTCTGCCGACTATATCAAATACCTTGCGTTCCCAAACAAAACACCAGGCAGCAAAATGCTTCTTGTTTTCCCAACCTATGTAATAATCCCTGCTCGATGACAGCGCATTCTCTCCCATCAACGGATACGAGCGGTCTAATGGAGAGAAGCACATGAACTTAGGATGATCTTTTTTCACGTTCTGAATGGCAGAGAACCAGTCTTTTTCAAAAACTATGTCGTTATTGCACAATGCAACAAACTCGCCATCGCTTTTATCAACACCAATGTTCAGAAAACGGTGAAAATTGAAAGCCTCATCTGGAATAACCACCTTCACATCGTTTCCGTAAATGTACGGATTTTCCTTGTTGCTCTCCATCAACACTATCTCCAGTTCTCCACCCTTCCATTCTTCTGACGCGAGCAACGATTCGAGGCAACGACAGTTCATTTCATAAACATCATTGTCTATTGCATAGGATAATATTATGACGCTTAATTTGTGCATTTATCACTTTTTTAAAGAGCGGAACAAAAATCGAAAAGGAAGATTATTATTGACAATAATGTATTTGAAACGCTCCTTTACACAATCCCAAATACGAACTTGAGGATAATGGCGTTTTAGCCAAATAAGCTTACGCAACGTCAATCTATTAACCCTGAAAAACTTGGCAAAAGAATAAAACTGAGCCTCACAATCGGCACACTGCCTTAACACCTTATTGGCGTATTCTTCAATAGTTTTGGTCGTATAATGGCGAATATACGCCTCTTCATAGCATATATGAGAAAACGGAGAATTAACCACTGGAACTCCAGAAGAATCACATACAGAAAACTCTCCGTATGGTGTGTGAGGATTACTCTCCCATCCATCTCCGTCATATGTCCAATCTATGTCCAATCCACTTTTTATAATGGATTTTATATGAGAATTCTCTTGTTTGTCTGTGTAACTATAGTAAACATCCCTTTTCCAAGGGCTTGCAAAACGACTCACCACACTACTTTGCTCATATCTTACCTTACCGCCATCACCAAAACACATCCAGTTCAAATGAACTGAATCCCATTGGCTCAATGATGACAAGTAATCCTGAATTGTATTATGATTAGCCAACGTGATAAACTCGTCTATGTCTATAAAAGCACACCAGTCGAATTGTCCTTTCGCGTAAAATTCATTATAAACATTCTTTTGGACAAATCTTTTTCCTCGCACATCCAAAACAGACACTTTTGAAGATACATCGCAGCCATCAAACACATCACTCACATATTCTCCAGAAATGTCATTATTGTCATACACATAAATATGCGAAAAGCCCAAAGACAAATGATATGCCGCCCATTCATACAAATAGGCGTTTTCATTTTTCGCTATGGCACAGATAACGCAGTTCAAGTTATTCTTTTTAAACACTTTAACGGACGTAATATTAAAGACCCTATTTTATAAGCTAATGACGAACGTATTCTTCTTTCTTGATCTAATTTAGATTGTTCCAATTCAGTCATTTTTTCATAATCACGCAACAATCGGAACGGAAGCATTTCTTTTAGAACATTTTCCCTCTCATTGCTTGCTAATTCAACTTGATTATTGCTTATACCATTTGTATCAAAAACAGAAATAACATAATCAACATGACGGACAGATGCAGTTCCTAATCCAATAGCAACAAGAAAAAACTTCCAATCAGACACTATTTTCAATTTTTCATCATACAATCCATATTTATCAAATAATTCTTTTTTAATAAATGCACAACCTGAGTGATTAATTGTTTCTTCTACAAATGTTCGCAAAGTCACCTCACCATAATACGACCTGACCTCTACGCCATTACCAAAATCACATCTTATATTACCATAAATCACATCTTCATCATAATCACTTTCTATAAACTTACGTAACACGTCACTATTATACAAATAATCACCAGAATTTAAGAACAGAATATAATCCCCATTTGCTTTTACAATGCCCTTATTCATTGCATTGTATATACCTGAGTCTTTTTCACTTATCCAATATGAAATATAATTAGAATTCTGTTTTATCAACTCCCGGCTTCCGTCAACAGAGTCTCCATCTATTATTATATATTCATAATCAGACACACTCTGCCCAATTACGCTGTCAAGCGTCTTTTTTAACCCATTGACATTGTTATAATTTATTGTAATGACAGTAAGTTTCATTTTCTAAATGACTTTATTTTCAATGTACACAAACTCCTGATATACCAATAAAACCTGTATGATTTTAACAGCAAATAACATCCTTCAGAATAAACAACCGACTTTTTCAAGCTCTTAAATAATTCATAAACAGACTTGGTATTATACATAGACAAGAACATGGATTTTGCCCTTTTATTTCCTTCTGAAGATAAGGAAATAAATTTATCTCTATCATTTATCAAAATTTGCATCCTATTAGATAAACCGATGACATCTCCACTTTCATATATTAGTCCCGTTTTCTCATCAACAACGATTTCTGAATTCGCACCACTATCATTAGCTATCACCGCTAAGTTTTGCAACATATACTCTACAGTAACTCTTCCAAACGCCTCATTATTTGAAGGAACTATTCCAGCATCCATATCCTTTAACACACCAGATATTCCATCTTTCTCCCCCAGAAAAGAAACATGTGCTCCTATATTTTTGTCTTTTATATATTTAACCATCTTTTCAACATATTCAGCATCTCCCCTTCCGACAAATGACACATGAAACCTTGTTTCTTTTCTATTATTTATCAATTCATTTGCAGCGTATAGAATCTCCATCTGATTCTTTGAATTACATATTATTCCCGCACATACAAACTGGAAAACATCAGCATTGTGCTTTGACAAAACAGTGCCTTCCTTAAAACAGATTCCATTATAGATCAAATGAGACTTCTTATGAGGAATTTTAGTACTATAATACTGCTCTATTGCTTTTGATACAGATATACAAGCACTGGATGTGCAATACAATAGCCGCTCATAAAGATTTCCGAACAAACATTTTAAGGAATAGTGCAACTCGCCAAACTCCCTTATATGGTAAACATGTGGAATACCTAATCTATTACTTATATCTACACCAATATCTATTACACTACTATTTGAATATACTAAATCAAAATTTCCACTGATTAAAAAATTAAATAATTCATTTTGATTATTTAATGATTTCAAATGCTCTAACCTCTTAGATGCAGTTATAACACTTTGTTTATAAAATCTTATATCAGCATCTTTTCCAGGTATGCATTTACTGTCAAGTGTCTTTCTGAATAATTCACTCCCACTATCTTTAGGATATAACACATATGGATCTACATTATAATCAGAATGCAATTCTTCTATTAATTGTAGCATAGACCTATTCGCACCAGCTAATACTGTACAGTGTGTTACAAAAAGAACATGCATATGAAACAATAATAAAAAGACAAAACTTTTATAAAATAATATCCCTTATCAAAGCCCTCATTCTATTTGAGCCTAAGCAGATTTTTCAACAAATCCAATCTCAAGCGATTTGAATAAATACCCTCTACTGCTTTTATGGTATTATCTCTCTTTGCCAAAGCCTCATTTATATAATACTCCAAAGATTTCTTTTTCAAATCAGCCACTTCATATATAGGCAAACCACCTATTGATTTTAAAAAATCATAGATAGCATTTGATTTCTTAATAAACACCGGTTTCCCAAGAACTAAAGCTGTCATTATATTTCCAACAGCCTGCGGACGATTGTGAAACATTACAACCGCGTCCTTATCCATCAAAAAATCAAGATAACATGCCCGAGGCATAAAATCCATTATAGGATGAAAACCATCACCAAAAGTCTTTCCTCCAGCTTCCAATGCCCACTTTTTGCCGTTTTCATCACCATAAGACAAAATAGTAAAAACCTCTACATCTGGCAACACTTTAGACAAATATTTAAAACCATCTATATAGTTATTTGTCGGGTCTGCTGAATTTCCAAATAAGATTCGCCATTTACCTTCACTCCGAGACTTGGTACATAACTGACTAGCCATATCAAAGTTTTGATCGAACAAACCATACACATGCTTAGCATGACATGTTGGATACAGTCTCTTTACCAAATCTATTTCCGCTACATCTTGTATCGGAAGCACTATATAATCAATACGTTCAATCTCTTTTAGCTTTTTCTGATACGCCTTCTTTACTTGATTTTTATGCTGATGCGCTCTGACTAAGTCTGTCTTTATACGATACCAATGAAGCGGATTCTTTCTTGTCCATTTAACCTGTGGGAAATATGCTTTCTTTATTTTCCTAAGTGTCTGCTTATCAAATAGCCAACTAGCATGCCATTCCATTGGATCTGCATAAAAATCCCCTCCCATAAGATAGACATAGAGAGGATTCTTTATTCCAGATTTAACAATAGCCTCAGCAATAGGTCCGCTATACCAGCAAACAAAAATCTTATCCTCTGGTTGGAATGTAGATATCACTTTTAGAATACTATCCACATTATTTTCCACATACAAAAATGGATTGTCTGTAGTCAAATGTCCTGGTCGATTTTCCTGGTTTGCCAACACATAGATTTCATTCTCTGCCTCCAAACCAAGCGCATAGATATCATCTATATAGGCATTGAAGAACTTATCCGTATTTATAAAATGCCTATTCATACATTAAGACAATAAAATTTGCTTATCAACGAACAAATATAATCTACGTCCCCAACACTCAGGTCATAATACATAGGTAAACGCACAAGTGTGTCTGCATAACGATCACACTCCGGCAGCGCCCGACCGTCATGTTTGTCAATATAATATGCGCTTTTATGAAGAGACAAGTAATGGAACACCGCCAAGACGCCATTATCCTTCATATATTTGATGAAATCCGAACGTTTTTCTAAATTTGGAAATATCAGATAAAACATATGCGCATTGTTTGTCGCATATTCTGGTACATCCGGCAATTTAAATAATCCTCTGTCTGCTAGCGGTTTCAATAATTCCTGATATCTATTCCATAACAGCTTCCGCTTTGTCTGAATCTCGTCTAAGTTTTCTAATTGTGCCCAAAGGAAAGCCGCATTAATCTCCGCTGGCAAGAAAGATGAGCCCATATCAACCCATCCGTATTTGTTCACTTCACCACGGAAAAACTCTGCACGGTTTGTTCCTTTTTCCCATATAATCTCAGCACGGCGCACAAATCGCTCGTCATTCAAAACCAATAAGCCTCCCTCGCCTCCTGCCGTCACATTCTTTGTCTCATGAAAAGAAAATGCGGCTAAATTCCCTATGCCGCCCAGAGGCAATGCTTTATGCTTGACATTTGATTTATAGTAACTATCAATAGCCTGTGCTGCATCTTCTACAACAAGAAGATTATGTTTCTCTGCAACAGACATAATTGCATCCATGTCACATGCAATTCCGGCATAATGAACCGGCACTATCACCTTAGTCCGTGGCGTAATTAGTTCTTCGATAGTTTCTGCATCAAGATTCGGATTACGTTTCATACTATCAGCAAAAACCACCTTTGCCCCTTCACGCAGGAAAGCAAGAGCTGTACTCACAAATGTATAACTCGGAATGATTACTTCATCGCCAGGTTTTAAGTCGCAAAGCATGGCACACATCTCCAATGCGTCTGTGCCAGAAGTTGTCAGCAAACATTTTTTAAAGCCATAACGTTCTTCAAAGAACTGTTGACACTTCTTTGTGAACAAACCATTTCCTGAAAGTTTTCCAGAATAAACAGCCTGATACATGTAATGGGCTTCTTTGCCCGTTAGGTATGGTTTATTAAATGGTATACCCATAATACGAACTCACTTAAACAAACGATTAAGATTCAATGTTCTATCCTAATCTTCAAATATAATAAAACTGCATTCGGCTCTTCAATAAACATATCATCCTATACTATAAGTCTGCTATCAATCGCCAAAAATCTTCCGTCATAAAGCTATCATCAAAGCTCAATTGCGGAGAATATAAATTTCCATCTCGTGATGCAAAGCAGCAGGATTCTTCATTGGCAACATAAATCAAAGACGACAAAAATACTTTACATGCTATTCTAAAAATAGAATTGCCAATTGCTTCAATATTGTCATTCCAGTCGACCGCCATTGCCCCTTGTGAAATTATACTACCACCATCCAAGACTTCCGTTACATAATGACAAGTCGCACCTATGATCTGTGCATTATTATTCTTCGCCATTTCAAGAGTTTTAAAACCAATTACCCCTCCATACGATGGCAATAAAGAATAATGAAGATTTACATATTTGGCGTTATTACATAACAAAATAGTCTTTGACAATACCTTGTGGATATTTGTAACAACAACATCTGGATCATACGACGCTATTGTCTCAGCCACTTCATCCTCCGAATGTTTCCAATCTTTGAAGACAAGAGTTGGAATGCCATTGTTACGCATATAATCAATAGCACCACAATCTCTATCCGAAATGGCTGCAACAATTTGGAATTTTGAAGCCAAATAAGGAATGGACTGATGAAGACACTTCAATGTTCCACCATTACCAGAAACTAAGAAAAGGATTTTAGATATACGAGCCATTCTTAAATATTCTCTTAAACAATTTCTTCTCTTCCCTGAAAAATATACTTTGGCGAATCCTTACCACAATTGAATAAGACATCCAAAACAGATACATTTGAAGAATATGTGCCGTAAACTTGTTTGTATTCTGGATATGAATCATATTTCATATATGACAATTTTATTCCATTATCAAAAAATTTCTCATTATGAATATAATCCTTAGCTGCTGGGCCAGAAAGATATGCCGTTGCTCCCAAATATTTACATATATCTATAAGTTTATCGTCTTTAGCACCCTGTGAAGGAATATCAAGAGAGCATACAAATTTGGTTTTTATGCCAAGACAATCCGCAATACGTTTTGTCATATACATATTCATCTCCGACAAGTTATTCCATTCGTGACTTAAGTAGAAATCCTCAATCAGAAATTCAAAATCCTTAAAATAAGGAGCACGGACATAATTATTGCGAATATTTGTGTAATGATTCAACTGCCAATTTTCTTGATTAGAGATTTTCACATCACATATTTTTGTACCGCGTGGAGCTTTAACAACTGGTACAGTTAACCATAATTCTCCATTAGGAGTAACTATCCTATTCCGGCTTCTCCAATCCCTTTTTGTAAAATCAACATCTTCAAAAAACACAAATTGGTCCACCATATTTATCATATCAAAAACCCCTTTCCAGGGTATATAATTTGACTGTAGTATAGCTATCTTCATAATAAAACACAAACAAGTAGCAAAGATATCAATCAAAAGTTCCAGGAACCATTGCCATATAACCTCGGCATTCCTTCAAATTCACTCCTGTTGAAAAAGTATCGTCATTAAGAACAGACAATTTTTTCACTACCAATGCGTCACAAAAGTCCTCTTGTGCTGTTGTGTTTTCTGACAGTTGAACTCCAAAATTATAAACCGCAGGTCGTAAATTCAAATTAGGAATTTCTAATGTTATACACCCATTCTCAAAGTTGGCAAACTGATGTTCCAATTCATCACTAACCCAGTTTACAACAGTTATTCCATACGCATCAGAAACCCCACAGGCCAAAATAATTTTGCTAGGATCTATTGATTTATCGTTAATATCAAAGTGCATTTCAATTTTCAAATACTGCCCAACAAAAGCCTCTTCCACTTCGACACCTCTAATATTCTTGAACAAAACATTAGTAAAACGAATTCTACCATTACCGACTCTATCTGTACGATCAACTAAAGGCTTGTCAATATCATCCATATTTACCGCCATATAGCGCTCAATAGTCTGTTCTGCATTTCCCATAAAAGAAACATGCCCATTCTCCAACATTATACCGCTCTTGCACAACTGTTTCACACTAGTCATATTATGACTCACAAACAGCACCGTCCTTCCCTCTCCTTTTGAAACATCCTTCATCTTGCCAATAGCTTTCTTCTGGAACTCCGCGTCACCAACCGCGAGAACCTCGTCCACAACGAGAATTTCTGGGTCAAGATGGGCTGCCACTGCAAAGCCAAGGCGCACCATCATACCTGAGCTGTAACGCTTCACAGGTGTGTCTATGTATCGCTCGCAGCCAGAGAAATCAACTATCTCGTCAAGTTTGCGATTGATCTCCTGCTTGCTCATTCCAAGGATAGCGCCGTTCATGTAAATATTTTCACGGCCTGTCAACTCAGAATGGAAACCTGTACCAACCTCAAGCAACGATGCGATTCTGCCTCTTGCTTTGATTGTTCCAGTTGTCGGTGTCGTCACTCTCGACAACAACTTAAGCAATGTGCTCTTGCCGGCTCCGTTCTTGCCGATGATGCCGACAACATCACCTTGCTCCACCTTGAAATCAATATCCTTCAACGCCCACACAAAGTCCGAAAGCGCCTTCTTAGAGCGGTCGTTCGTTTCTCCGACTTTGAGGTAAGGGTCTTCCTTGCGCAGCACATTCATCTGCCACCAGCGGCTCAAATCGCTCGTCAGTGTCTTAGTGCTCACAAGTCCTAATCTGTATTGCTTTGATATGTGATTGAATTCTATCGCTGTACTCATTTCACTACATTTTGTCTATTTTCAAAAGTCTGTTGCTGCATTTCGGCTACGCTCAATGACCAGCTGGTTGCTGCGGTGTCAGCGCTTCGGCTACGCTCCGCAACCGAAATTTGTTCATCCTTTATTGTTCATTATACTGTGTCCATAAAACTCCTCTGCACACGATTGAACACCACAATGCCCAACGCAAGAAGCGCCACCATGAACAAGAAGCTGTATCCTAACGCCATCCAACTGAAAGAGCCTGTGCCCAGCATGCCGTACTTGAATGCCTCCAAAATTCCTGTCAACGGATTCAACGACATAACAAGTTTCAGTTTCTCGTTTGTTATCATGCTTAATGGGTAAATCACAGGCGTTGCATACATCCAAAGATGCACGAAGAACCCCAAAAGCAACGTCAAGTCACGGTACTTAGTCGTCATAGACGAGAAAAGAATTCCGAAACCGAGTCCTAAGCCTGCCAGCATCAGCACCAACACTGGGAACAGCAACGCATAAACGTTCGGACCGACATTAACATCGGTGAAGGCCATATAATAAATATACACCACTACAAACAGCATAAACTGTATGCCGAACCTTATCAGATTGGATGTCACTGTGGAAAGCGGCACTATCAGTCGTGGAAAATACACTTTGCCGAAAACGCCTGCGTTGCTCACAAATGTATTAGATGTTTTGGTCATGCACTCCGAGAAGTACTGCCACATGCATATGCCAGACAAATAGAACAGCGCCTGAGGCAGTCCGTCAGTGCTTATGCCAGCTATGCCGCCGAACACAACCATGTACATGATGGTGGTCATTATCGGCTGCACAAAGTACCACAGCGGACCAAGCACAGTCTGCTTGTACTGGGTTATTATGTCCCTCTTGACAAACAAACTCCACAAGTCACGGTATTTCCAAATCTCCTTGAAATCGACATCCAGCAACGACTCTCGAGGCTTGATGACGGTTGACCATTCTTCATCTATATGCTTTTCTGCGGAATCAGCCATTTTACGTTTTATTGATATATTGTTAAAGAACAAAAATAAGAAATATTTTATTGCGGAACGCCGTTTTAACAGCAAACTTAAGGGCAATATTGCCGTACAACACATTTTTCGCCATTTACCGATGCCAAGATTTGGATGCCGTCATTAAATACCACATAAATGCTATTTACAAGCAATTAAGGCCGCGATAACTTTGCACTGTCTAATAAAAACAAAGAACAAACATGAATTTTGTATTTATTTCACCGAACTTTCCGCATACATACTGGAACTTCACAGACAGACTGCACAGAAACGGAGTTAATGTACTCGGCATTGGCGATGCGCCATACGACTCGCTCGACCAACACCTAAAAGACTCACTGACAGAATACTACAGAGTAGAGAACCTGGGCGATTACGAACAGGTATTCAAGGCTGTGGCGTTCTTCAGCTTCAAATACGGAAAGATAGACTGGATAGAAAGCATGAACGAGTTCTGGCTCGAACAGGACGCACGCCTGCGCACCGACTTCAACATAACGACTGGAATACAGAACGACAGAATCAGCAACATAAAGAGCAAATTCAGAATGAAGGAGTTCTATGACAAAGCCGGAGTGCCTTCTGCCAGATGCGAGAGAGTGACCGACAGAAAAGCCGCCGAGAAGTTCATCAAGGCTGTTGGCTACCCTGTCTTCTGCAAGCCGGAGATAGGCGTGGGCGCTACCGACACGTTCAAGATTGAGAACGAGACTGACCTTGACAACTTCTTCAAGGTGAAGCCCGACGAGAGATACGTCATGGAGGAATTCGTCACCGGAGTGATATGCAGCTACGACGCGATAAGCGACAGCCAATGCAACATCCTGTTTGAAAGCATGAACGTGTGGCCGCCTGTGGCTGACATTGTGAAAAAGAAACTCGACCTGATGTACTACACCGCCTCTGACATACCAGAACAGCTGAGGGAAAGAGGCAGAGCGACGATAAAGGCTTTCGGCGTGAACCAAAGATTCGTGCACCTGGAGTTCTTCCGACTGACAAAAGCGAAGAAGGGACTCGGCAAAGTGGGCGACTACATCGGACTGGAGGTGAACATGCGACCTGCCGGAGGATACACCCCCGACATGATGAACTGGGCACACAGCACCGACGTCTATCAAATATGGGCGGACATGGTGACGGCTGACAAGCGCCTGCTGCCCGACCACGACGAGCACAAGTTCTGCGTATATGCCAGCAGAAGAGACATATACAAGTACGTTCACACGCACGACGAGATAATAGAAAGATACGGCGACAGGATGAAGATGTGCGAACGAATGCCGGAAATGATGGTTCCGCAAATGGGCAACCAGATGTACACCGTGCTGCTGAACGACCAGAAAGAGACCGACGATTTCATAAAGTTCGTTCACGACAAGGCTTAAAACAGACAATAATATTAAATTCGCACATAATTAAACACTTGAAATTTTATGGAAGTAAGATACTATAAGGAATACAGCAACAATCTCGGCAGAGATATGGAGTTCAAAATCTACGGAAGCCAAGGCGGCAAACTGTGCTTCGCCTTTCCGCCACAGAACGGAAGATTCTACGACTTCGAGAACTTCGGCATGATTGACGTGCTCTCGCCATGGATAGAGAGCGGAAGGCTGACCGTCGTTACGCCCGACAGCATCGACGAGGAGACATGGAGCAACGAAAGCGGCGACCCACGCTACAGAATCGAACTGCAGGAAAGGTGGTTCAGATACATAACCGAAGAGCTTTTCGGCAGAGCTGTCGGCATAAACGGCACTTACGGATACAAAGCCATCGTCACTGGCTGCAGCATGGGCGGAGTGCATTCCGGCAACTTCTTTTTCCGCCGTCCGGACTTGTTTGACGTGGTTGTGTCGCTCAGCGGACTTTTCAATGCGCAATACTTCTTCCACGACTATATGGACGACCTGGTTTACGCCAACTCGCCTGTGCATTTCCTACGCAACCTTGCGCCGGACCACTACTACAACGAGCTCTACAGGCAGAGCCAGATAATCTGCTGTGTGGGACAAGGCGCTTGGGAGGACGACCTGCTGGCTGGAACAAGAGAACTGGATGCCGTGCTCAGAGAGAAGAACATTCCTGCGTGGATAGACTACTGGGGACAGGACGTGAGCCACGACTGGGTATGGTGGCAAAGACAGATTGTCTATTTCTTCGACAAAATCCTGCCTTGGAAATAACCACAATGAGCCGTTCATCATGAGCGGCTCGTTTTTTACACACTACAAAAAAAGGACTGCCCGTGGACAGTCCTTTTCTCATTTATATCACTCTGACTATTTCTTCTTTTTCTGAGCCTTGAGCTGCTCAGCGCGCGCTTTCTTCTGCTCAGCCATGCTTGCCTGACGCTCCTTGAGAGCCTTCTTTCTCATCTCCTCGCGCTGCTTGGCCATCTCCTTTTTCTTTCTGTTCTTGGCTTTCTGCGCCTGTTTCTTGGCCTTCTCCTTATCCTTCTTCAGCTTCGCCTTCTGCTTCTTCTTCAGCGCCTGCTTCTCTTCCTTGGTCAGGTAGTCTGGCTCTGGGTATATGTCAACCTTAGGCTGGATGATTTCTGGCTGGATGTATGTCATGTCGGTGATCAGAGCCTCGCAATGCTCCTGACGGAACGAAAGTTCCTTGACATCGCCGAATGTGCTGAAAACCAGACGTGCTGACGACTTCGACG
>JAEEGL014030090.1_pt1 | contig 16315 bp, 10 predicted proteins | sample 9134231 | NCBI WGS metagenome assembly JAEEGL01 (sample SAMN16246548, study PRJNA631951) | gut metagenome | biome: gut microbiome; feature: rumen; material: fiber-attached | host: Bos | place: Iran: Karaj | collected 2018-10
ACCGCGATAAGCGTCATACAGCGCTCCGGAGATCCGGAACGCTTCATCGCGGAAATGGAGGAGGAGCTCGGAAAGATCCGGTGCGTCACCCAGCCGGCTCTGGACAGCGTCTGCGAGTATGCGGAGGCGGTTCTTCTGCACTGCGCCGTGTCGGGAAAACCCGTCCCTGATTACAGAGAGATGGGCATACCTCCGGGACAGTGGATCCTGGGTCTTTGCGACTGCGAAGGCGAGATCAGGAGAATGATAATGACTCATCTAATGAAGGGAGAACTGGATCCCGCCGCCGGACTGTTCGGGATAATGGAGGAGATCCACGAAACCGTGATGTCTTTCGATATCCCGGACGCTCTGGCGCCGGTAAGGAGAAAGCAGGATATCGCCAGAGGGGTAATGGATAAGACGCGCTCGGACATGCTGAACGCGGTCTGCATGGATAATTTTCTTAAAAAATTGTAAAAAGGGGGTTTCCCCCCGTTCTAATCAGTTTTTGCGTCTCGCCTTCGGTTTTCCGAAGTTCTTCACGGGCTTCCTGTAAATCCACACCACGAGTATTATCATGATGATGACGAACAGGATCGCGAACGCGATGGCAAGCGAGTAGTCGTTGTCTCCGACGTAGAAATCGTGTTTCTCGCTGAGACCCGCGATATCCGTGACTCCCCCGTTGGCGGATTCCACCCAGAAGGTGTGCTTTCCGGAGGAGACGTCGGCGACCCAGTCGTATTTGACCGAGCCGGTTCCGTTGCTGCTGACTGTGAAGGTCTTGTAGCTGTCCTCCATCTTCTGGCCGTCGATCCAGAAGTACACTCCGTAACCGGAGAGGTTCACGGACTGATCTTTCATCTCGACGTCGACGGTCAGCGTTACGGGGTTGACCGCTTTGATGGAGAACCTGTCGGTTATCTCTTCGATTTCGGTTTCGGTCCCGTCGATGGTGACGGTTCCGTTGTAAACCACTTCGAGAGTGTAGCTTCCGGCATCCTTGGGCGCGGTGACGGTCAGGATCTCGGGAACTTTGTTGTCGACGGTTCCGGTAGAGGGGGAGACGGCTCCCGATACCGTGTTGCCCTTGGAATCGACGAGTCTGGCGGTGAAGGTGATATCCATGGTATCGTGTTCGGAGTCGGAATACAGGATGGTGAAATCCGCATCTTCCTCGACCGCGATAACGCTCTTTTCCCCGTCTATAGAATGGTATGCGCCGTCTATATCCGCAGCGGGAATCAGTACGAGTGCGGCCGCCAGGACAGCAGCCGCGATGATCAACAGTTTATTCATCTGCGTGTGAACACCCCCCTCTTGCTTCCGAGCCAGAGCGCAGCGATAAGCAGGAGCACTCCTACGGCGAGCAGGAACCATATTCCGGCCGGGATATCGGATCTGGTGTTGTAGATATTGTCTCCGCTGGCGCTCATGGAACTGACCTCTACCTCGATATCGGCGGGCGACAGGCTGAGCGTCTTCTGAACGGATCCGCATTCCACGGAAACCGGTACGGACGGAACGGTTATTCCGGTACCGTCTCCGACGAGCATGTACTTCACGTAATAGACGGCGGTCTGGAGACCGTAGATGGTGAACTCCGCATCAGAACCGCGTATGGTGTATCCGCTTTCGTCGGATACGGTCACGTACCATCCCTCGTGCGCGGGAGCCGAGATCCTGACGGTCTTGGAGTAATTGTCGTGGTTCACGACGGTGACGGCGTACATGTACTCGGTAGCGGACACTTTGTCGATGGCGGCCTCGTGCTCTCCGGACCTTTCGCCGGGCTTGAGGATGTCAGCGCCCTTCGAACCGGTTGAAGGAGCCGAGTTCTCGGTGATGTTCAGAGTCTTGGAGTCCGTGCCGGTAATGTCGCTGACGATCAGCGAGAGTCCGTCCGAACCGGGAGCCACCTTGTTCTCGTTGTAGTATCCCGAGACGGTAACTGTTCCGGAGGCTTTGGGATCCACCGTGACGCTGACGGTCTTGGCGAGAGCCCAGGCGCTTCCTGATTTGACTACATAGATCGAAGGCGAATCGGTGTTGTTGGTTATCTTCACAGTCGCCTCTCCGTTTCCGTTCGCGAATACAGAGGAAGTGATTTCAGCAGTGAAATCGGCATCCTCGTCTTCGGATTCCGTTCCGTCTCCGGTTACGGCGACGTTGAACACAGATCCGTCGTTAAGGCCGGTGGCAAGAGCAGATCCCGTGTACGTGTATTCCTTTCCGTTGGCGGTGTGGCTGGCAGAGACGTTGAAGTCGGCGGCGGCCATCGAAGCCGGCATGACGACGGTGTACTGCCCGTTGCTGATCGGCGAATAGATCTTCACGGAGCCGTCGGAAACGATGAGGTCTCCGCTGGCTGCGACGCCGATGTAACCGGTGACGGTCATCGGGGCCTGATTCGCGGTCATGTCGATGGATGTGATGTAGTAATCAGAAGTAAGATCCACGGTAGCGAACCTTACGTTGGAACCGGCGGAGGCGCCCGCGACGGAGGACAGATAGTAGACGTATCCGTCTTTGAAGTAGTAGTCGCTGCCGTCTTCGGCGTATTCCGCATCCTCATCGATGGTTTCGATCGTGAGTTTGTCGGAATCCTCCTTGGTTATCGTTATCTTGTGAGCGTCCATCGGTTCGAGTCCTCTGAGCGAGGAGTCGCCGGGATACAGGTAAACGGTTCCGTTGAAGTACTTGTTTCCGGACATCTTCACGCTGTACTGTCCGATGTTCATGTTCTTGGTCTCTCCCGCCGTGAAGACTATGTCGTCTCCGGAGACGTAGGGAGTGAGCGTCATGTCGTACCCGGAAGTAACGGGAATCTGCTTGACGTAGTTGGCTCCGGGCGAACTCTCGCTGTAGAGCGCGACGGTCACGTAGATCGTGGTGTTAGACGTTCCGGCGGACGCGGACGAGGACATCGAAGATCCGTAGAAGGTCGCGTTGTCGAGAGAGCCGCCGTTGAAAACGACCTTGGACGCGACGTCGTCGGGAATAAAGAACACGGAGGATCCGGAGGTTCCGGTCATTCCGTACATGTGGTACTCGGTGCCGGAATAGGTGTAGGAGAGATCGGAGGTCACAAAGGGCAGGCCGACGTTACCGGAACTGGTTCCGCTGGCGTACCTGAGCGTGGCGGTGATCCTCCTTCCGTCGACCAGGGAAATGTCTCCGAGATCGGTGTCGGAACTGACCGTGTAAGACGTTACGGCGACCTTATCCGAGCCGTTGTCGGCGAAGAACGAGTACGTTCCCGCAGGAAGAACGGCTTCGAAGCTTCCGTCCTCTTCCGCCTTGACGTAAACGGTCTGCTTGGAATCGTTGATGAAGTAAACGTTTCCGGACGCTCCGTCGTTTCCGTTCTTGAGGGTTCCTTTCACCTTTACGGCCGCGTACTCTCCGAGGGAGAGGGTTCCGTCGTAGGTGCCCAGAATAACCTTGTTTCCGTCCATTCCGTAAACGGTGTACAATCTCTTATCGGTCGCGAGACCTTTGGGCAGGCTCACCTTGGAGCCTCCGTCGTAGGTGACGGTGCTGAAAGATCCGGCGGAGAACACGAGATCGCGGGAGTCGGAGATGAAAACTTCATCGGCGTTGTAAACGGTGAGAGTCGCAGACCTTGCGCTGGAGCTCACGTTGTATGTGGTAGACGAAGATGACACATATCCTTCGGAAGCCTGGAGAGTGTAAGTTCCGGGCAGGACGCTTATGACGGCCCTTCCGTCCTCGACGGGCGCCGAGAACATGATTCCGTTAGAGGTGTTGACCGCGGTGATCCTTCCGCCCTCGGCGGAGTTTCCGGAGGAGTCGTTCACGGTGACCGTGAGCTTCTGCGACGCGGGTTTCACCACGAGTCCGGATATGCCGGAGCTTCCGTCGGAAACGATGGTGACGGCGGCGGTCGCGGCTTTGGCTGCGGAGGAGTCGTACATCGTGACGTCGTATCCTCCCTCCAGAACTCTGGGGAGAGAGAAGGTTCCGTCGTAGCTCGTCACCTCGTATTTCGCGGCAGGCACGGACTTGTTCTGGAACACCAGTTTCATGGGCTTTCCGGAGAACAGGTTTCCGTCCACGGAGACGGTTCCGTCCACGGAGATGAATCCTGCGTCGTAGGTTTCGGGAACGGAGTTCCTGAACGATGCGATTACTACGTCTCCGGATTTGAGGAGAACCTCGTATTCGGATGAAGAGGTTACAAGCGTGTACTCTCCGTACCACTTGGTGACATCGGAGGTCCTGATCTCCCTGACTGTGTCGGAGGAGGTCAGCACGGTCTTTCCGGATTCCGTGAACGAGTAGAGCTCGGCGCGGATTCCCTCGACCGATCCGTAGGACGAAACGACCGTTCCGGAAACGGAGCCGGAGCCGCCGATTCCGGTGTACTCGTAGAGGATGTAGGAAGACAGATAGTTGATGATTCCTCCGTCGGCCTTCTGCTTGGCGACCGCTTCGGAATGATCCATATACTCCCAGCCTTCGTTATCGGTTACGTTCTCGTCGGGGTTGTAGCGGACGATCCATTTGGAGATCTTGAATCCCGCCATGCCTTCGGGGCTGGCCACGACGGATCCGGTGCTGGAGGAGAGATCGTAGAGGTAGCCGTAAGAACTGCTCTGTCCCGCTTCGGAAGCGGAGGGGCCGATGTACGCCTTCCACAGGAAAGTGTCGTAGATGGCGTCGGTATAGGAAGTGTATCCGTAGTAGGTGTTGTACGTGTAGAATTCCGTGGGAGCTCCGTAACTGTCGATAGCGTAATCGGCGAAGTAAGCCGTGGCTGCGAACTGGTCTCCGCCTCCGTACTGCACGGGGATCATCGCGGGATCCAGAAGAACATAGGAGATCTTCTTTCCGGATGTGCTGCAGACGTTGTCGTAGGTCTTGGAGATGTCGGCGACGCTCATGGAATCCGTCATGCATCTGACGGAGGCGAAATAGAGAGCGTTCTCGCAGTTCACGTCGGAGTTCAGATTGCCGTATTTGTCGGCGTTGTCCCTGAGTTCGGCGTACAGCGCGTCGCAGTCGGTGAAATAGGTCTTGATCTTTTCGTACACGGAATGGTTGGTGAAGTCCGAACTGAACTTATCGATGCCCTGGTCGATAACTATGCGCATGGTCATAGACGCGATGGCGCCCGGAGCTCCTTCCGAAAGCAGAATATGAGACAATGCGGAAGAGCCTCCGCCGAACAGATCGGTGACTGAATCGAAATCGCCGTAGGCGACGGCATCGTATGAGTAATCGGAGCGCGCGGCGATGGCACCGGATTTGTCTTTATCCTTGACGGAGTCCCATATCTCTCCGACGGTGTACTGATCGCCGGTCTTGATGGTGTACTGGGTGTTTCCGTTGTACAGGACGTTGGACGAGTCGTTGGTAGGGACGCCGGCGTCAAGTCCGTAGACGAGGTTGGGCGCGGCGACCAGGAATATAACGATGAGAACGGTGGCCAGGGGCACCGGCTTGAGGATCTTCTTTCCGCTCTTGAGTATTCCGGCGGACCTGATGTCGGATATCCAGTCCTTTACTTTCGCGAAGGACACGAGTTTGACGAGAGCGGCCGCGGAACCTACCGCGAACACGCATCCTACGGCCGCAGCGGTCGCGTAAGAGGACCAGACGGCGAAGAACATCATGTACAGCCAGACGGCGGTGAAAAGCCTGAGCGAGGAACGGTCTTTCCTGACGAAGACGAAGGTCTCGTAGATCGCGAGGCAGATGGGAAGCCACATGGTGAGCCAGCCGTAGTACGCGGCCACGTTGGACATGGACACGCGGGTGGAAACAAGAGATCCCATAAGATCGGTGAATATGCTGTTTCCGGCGACGAGATCGCTGAAGAGATCGGGCACGGCGAGCCACATGACGGCCATCACGGCGACGAAGCATATGACGAGCGCGGGGATCGTGATGATCCAGGATTTCTTCTCGAGGGCGAGGAACGCGGCCGCGAACACTATAGTCAGAACGGTGAGAAGGCATGGCCCGGAGAAAACCGCATCCCACAGTCCGGCAGGAATGTAATAAACCGCGGCGATGACGAGTCCGATCGCCATGGCGGCCGTGTAGGTGATGAACGGGTTGCGGAGATCCTTTCCGCTGATGCGCCTCGCCGTCAGCTGCACGAGCAGGACGGCCGCGACAACAGCGATGAGCACCCCGAAACCGTTCCAGGTAAGGGCGGCGAGCCCCAGGAACAGGCCGGCGACGGAGCCGTTGATCAATGCGGTTTTCCTTCCGTCTTCCGAGTCAAGAGCTTTCGCCGCCCTGACGAGGAAGAACGACATGAACGTAACGAGGAACGCGGCGAGAGCGTATTCGTTTCCGTTGGAGAATACGGATGTGGCTATTGGGAGAGGCAGGAACGCGAATATCAGCGCCGCGAGAACTCCGGTGAACTTGCTGCCGAACATTTCCCTGGCAACGAGGAACACGGGAATACATGTCAGAGCGCCGATAACGGGATTGAGTCCGCCCAATGCCGCCGAAGGAGATGTAAAGGAAGCTATACCGGCCGCAATGAAATCAACAAGGGGCGGGTAAACGTTGAGTCCTCCGACGGGATAATTCACAGCAGAATCCGCGCCTATGGCATAACTGCCGTTCAATATGCTTTCGATCACATGCAGGTGATATTGGGCGCCAGCACCTCCGGACAGGGCAAAATCGCCGTCCGCGGAGATGCCGTATGCGAACACCGTCCTTAGCAGCAGCGCTATTATGACGATAACGCAGACGGAAAGGGCGCACCAGTGGTTTGCGAACCACCCTTTGCCGCTTACGTCGCGGCCCTCTCCTTTTTCCGGAGATGAGGCCGACTCTTTTCCGATTTTAAGCATTCTTATGTCTCCGTAGAGTGGCGGTTGATAAACCGGCCCGTATAAATAGGTTTTAGGTAGAAGCCGGACGGATGCCAGCGGTAAAGCGTACTTTCCGGGAAAACATGCCGCCGCAACGGCCGGGTCCGGCGTTTCCGGAAAGAAACCGTGCCGTCCGCGCGGCCTCCGGGTCCGGGAATCCGGCCCGCGCATTGATCATATATTATAAAAAAGGGGCTCTCCGGCCGGAAGCCGGAAAGCGGATATTTCATATCAGATGGAGGATGAGCCTTCCCTCTCCCGACGCGTTCTGGTGCTGCCCCTCCTGGAGCGCCTCCTCGATAACCTGCAGGCAGGAAGTCGAGATCACGCGGTCCTTGTGATTCTTGCGGACTTCGTCGAGGGTGATGTCGAACGAATCCGCCATGTTCAGATAATGGAAGTGCTGGAGACCCAGAGTGTAGACTTTGTTATCGTCGACCGGCTCGCCCTCGAAATCGAATCTCAGGAAGGAATGGGTAGCCTGATCGTATTCCACGACCAGACCTCTCGAGAGCTGGTAGAACTCGCAGTGCTCCCCGGCGAAAACCCCGTCTCTGAGCATGCGTTTGAGCATATGCTTCAGCTGGGCCCCGGTCACGTAGATCATATGGACAGCGTCGTCGTAGGGGAAGCACTCGGAAAGATCCCCCTTGGTAACGACCGGACCGAGCTGCTCGTTGCGTATGCTTCCGGATCCCAGCAGGAAAATGTCGACTCCGAGCGCGTCTTTGAGAACGTCGCTGAACAGATCCCCGAGCTCCGTCTCGCGTATCCTGTCCGGGTGGGTGAGCTGCCTTACGAATTTCGTCACGATGCGGCCGTACTTGACGTCGGTACGGGATTTGTAGGTTCCGATGACCTCCTCGATAGCGGGATCCCTGGGACAGTTCTCGGAATTGATGGGAACCGGCTTCCATGTGTAGGAGTCGATGCAGTTGTTGTCCGTATCGATCAGAATGTCGAAACGCCCGATCTGATCGGTTCCGGTTCCGGCCTGGACTATAGGTATTCCGTTTACCTCGCAGGGCTCCGTGAGGAAAGTGTGGGAATGCCCTCCGATGATGACGTCCACTCCCCATTCGGGCTTCAGAAGCTCAGCCAGTTTCTTATCCTCCTCGAATCCGATATGCGTCAGGAGGACGGTGAAGTCGATATCGATGGCGTTGTACGTGTTGCATATCTTTCCCACTTCCTCCGCGGCATCCTCGATGTTGACGAATGTTCCGATGATTCCGTCCGTTTTGCACTGGGCGAGAACCTGTTCGGTCAGGATTCCGATGAAAAGGACCTTCATGCCGTCGATGTTGATTATGTGGCAGGGCTCGAACAGACGGACGTTGTTGGTCTTGATGTGCATATTAGCGTTGATGATAGGGAATTCGGCGCATTTCTCGAGGAAAAGAAGATGCGCTACGCCGTAATCGACCTCGTGGTTTCCCAGAGTGACGATGTCCGGCCCGAGCAGATTCATGATCTCGATGGTGGATATCCCCTGGTATTCGGAGTCGATGATCGAACCCCTGAACATGTCGCCGGCGATGGCGTATATCACGTTCTTCTCTTCCTGCCTCACTTTGTTGATGTAACCGGAGAGCATGGAAACGCCTCCGATTAAGTTCTGATCCACGTTCTCGGCGAGGAAATCCCCGTGCATGTCGTTGGAATGCAGCAGCGTAAGTTTCTTCAGATTTGCCATAATCGTAACCCCGGTTCGGGATGATGCGTCAAACCGACGCAGACATCGGCACGGCGATCCTCTCATCTTAATAAATCCGTATCGGATGTGCACGCTTTCGGGGCGCGGAAACGCGATCGCAAATCTCCGGGAAAGAAGCAGGAGCCTGCGGACGTCTCTCCGGGATGCTGTTCCGGCAAATGATTTAAAACCGCCAGACCGTTACGGCATCTCCCCGAAGAGATTTTTGAAACATTCGCGGAAGATGTTTTTCAAAGATCGGAACGATCTCCGGCCGCCGCATCGCCGCTCATCACATAAGCCAGACGGGCCCCTGTTCTAGGCGACGCGTCGCTCAGGCCGAGGGCTCCGGAAATGCAGGCAGCGCCCGCGAGACTGCCTCCGAACCAGCTTCCTCCCGCACAGAGAGACCTGCGGCCGGAACCGGGGTACACAAAATCCCCGGGGTAATCTAAACCCGTCACGCTGTCCGAATCGAGGGATCCGACAGGAAAATCCCATGTTCCGGAAACGGAAGAGGTCTCCGTAATCCTGCCGGGAGACGACGGAAGAGAGACTCCCGCGGAAGTCTGGCTTCCGTTCAGGGCGCTGCCTCCGAGAGCGTTGCCGGTGAAAAGAACTCTGTCCTGCAAAAACGCGTCTCCGATGAATTCGCTGACCGATCCCCAGGCGTTCTCGAGGAACAGTTTGGAACGGGAGGAATCCGAACGCGCGTAAGGCCCGGCTTCGTCCGCCAGACCGGTAACGGAGGGGGAATTCCCTCTTACGGGGCCCTCTCCCGCCACAGCCTGGGAGTTCCTGGTTCCCATGACCGTGTAAGCCATCATCTTATACAGAGTCCACTGGTAGAAATTCCACAGCTGGTAGCGGGAATCCGGAGCGGGAACCGCATTATCCGCGCACGCTTTGAACTGATCGCAGGTTTTTCCGGCTTCTGGCAGAACTCCGCTGACCGACTGGAGCCTGCCGCCGCTGACAGACGCTTCGTAAACCCCCAGACCGATATACGGGTAAACTCTGGCGAAGGTTTTTCCGTCTCCGAAACAGTGTGCGTACGCTTTCATTCCGGAACAGACCGTTCCCCCCGCGTCGTAATCCGGGGAACCGGAAAGGAACAGCACATTGCCCTCCGATTTCCAGTACACGGCCGGGACGATCAGCATGATGTTGTACTTTCCCTTGAATTTCGTTCCGGAAACCGTTTTCTTCAGATCATAAGGATCCAGAACGAAGGCGATTGTTCCCGCTTTGCGGTTCAGCCGCGTCTCGCCGTTGTCGAAACCGCTTCCGTCATCGATGTTTACGGCGGCGTAGAACGAATTGAACGGTCCTCTCCCTGTAAGACGATCGAAAGCCCAGTAAGCGGAAATGCGGCCTTTTCCGGGACCGCATACGGTCTCCAGAGGAGATCCGTTTACCGATGCTTTTACGGATTCGACTGAAACGTTTCCGGGATCCGTCTCCAGGGCGTAAAGGTAGCTTACCGGCCAGGGAACCGCGCCGGCCTTGCCGCCAGGACCGTGATTCATTCCGCAACCCTCCTGCTGATGCGATTAAGGATTTTTATTCACAAAAGTTCAGATCAGACCGCGCATATCCTCCGCGAACCTCTTCGCAGCCCTCTTCGGATCCTCCGATCCGTAAATGGATCTGCCTACGATGGCGTAATCAGCTCCAGCCCTGATCGCATCGGAAGCCTTTCCGCCCTGCGTTCCTACTCCGGGAGACAGAATCAGCTTGTCCGGACCGGCGATGTTCCTTACGAACGCGATTCTTTCAGGCCTGGTCGCGGGCGCGATGAATCCTCTCACTCCGCACTCCTTCCCCAGCAGAACCATCTCCTCCGCGTGCTTAGCGGTAAACGTCAGTCCTCCCGGATGGCTCATCTCGGTAACCGCGAAGATATCTGCGCCCCCGGACGCTTCCACCGCGGCTGTCAGAGAATCCCCTCCCGTGAACGCATGCACTATGACCCCGGAAGCTCCTCTGGAGACGGCGTTCTCCACAATCAGCTTCACCGTATTCGGTATATCGGCGACTTTGAAATCGCATATGACATCGGAATAATCGGACAGTTTCGTGATCATCTCCGGCCCTCCGGAAAGAACGAGCGGCCAGTTTATCTTGATCGCGTCGGCGTACTCCGAAACTTTTCCGGCGATGTCCAGAGCCTTCTTCCCGTCGGTTTCGTCCAGAGCCAGTATCAGCCCGGTTCTTCTTTTCATGCCGGCAATTACAATGCCGACAGATATAAACCATCGCACCTATCGGAGATCATGATAAAAGAGCTCGAATGCGGATCCGCCTGCACCGGAGATCTCGCCAGAGGATGCGAATACTGCATCGAGGGATCCAAAATGGTCCTCTTCGTCACCGGAGAATGCTCCTGGGGCTGCGAGTACTGCCCCGTATCCCTCGAAAAGAAGGGAAAAGACGTGATATACGCGAACGAAGCCCGGGTTTTTACCGATGAGGAGATAATCGCCGAAGCGGAATCCATGGACGCCGAAGGCACCGGGATAACCGGAGGAGATCCTCTCCGGTGCATCGATCGCACGGTCCGCATGATCAGGCTCCTCAAAGAGAGGTTCGGAGAGGATCATCACATCCATCTCTACACCGCCACCATAGATCCTGAAAAGACCAGGCTTCTCGAGGAGGCCGGCCTGGACGAGATACGCTTCCACCCTCCCCGGAGGATGTGGACGCATATGCGGGACACAGCGCTGGAAGAGATCGCATCATTCACGAAAATGGATGCCGGAATCGAGATTCCCGCGATCCCCGGGGCGGAGGATGAGATAATATCGCTCGTAAATTACGCGAAAAGCATCGGGATAAAATTCGTGAACCTCAACGAGCTGGAGTTTTCGGAGAGCAACTGGGATATGATGGACAAAAACGGCTACGAGATCCGCGACGAGATCTCCGCCGCGGTCCTCGGCTCGGAAGAATGCGCCGGATACGTTATGGAGAAGTGCTCCGGGATCGGCATCCATTTCTGCTCTTCCCCTTTCAAGGACGGAGTCCAGCTGAGAAGGAGGCTGATTCGCAAAGCGGAGAATGTGTGCGCGGATTACCAGGCGGTGACCGAGGACGGCACCCTGATCCGCGGATTCCTTTACGCAGAGGATCTTTTGAAGGCGAGAGAAGAACTGCTCTCCGCCGGGGTGGAGGAAGAAATGATCGCCGTTCTGGACAACAAACTGGAGGTCGCCCCCTGGATATTAGAGGAGATCGCTCCGGATCTGAAGTACAAGTGCGTCATATCCGAGCAGTATCCCACTGCGGACGGGCTCGAAGTGGAAAGAACCCCTTTAAATTGAAAAACGGGAGAGATCTCCCGTAAATTGTTTCGTCGCGCCCCAAACCGCGCAGCGGCGGCCGCAGGGGGATCGTGTTCAGTCCACGCTGATGCTCTGGATCTCATGATGTCTGTTCACGATATCTCTGGCTATGCGCAGATTTTTCCCGGCTTTGCCTATTGCACGGCCCTTGAGTTTGGGGTCCACGGTAACGGTGGCGTGGGTGATGTTTCCGCGCTGCTCGATAACGACCTTCTGAGGATTGTATATGTGGAACACGTTCTTGACGAACTGCTCCGGATCGTCCGAGTATTCGACGACCTGGATGTTCTTTCCCGTTTTGTCTTTCAGTTTTATGACGTGTTCGCCCTTCTTTCCGACGGCGACGTTTCCCTGCCCTTTCTCAACCACGAACACGAGTTTGTCCTCGGTATCCATGCAGTCGATTGCGTTAGCTTTTGTTACCTGCTCAAACAGCGCAATGTATCTGAGCGTATCCTCGGTAAGTACGATATCTGCGGACATTTTCCTCACAGCGTTAAGATGTTGGAACTGCCTTTGTCTATGATCACAAGAGCAGATACGGAAAAGGGCTTACCGCAGAGGGCTCCGAGCTCCATGTTGTTTCCTTCGTAAACATGGACTTTTACTCCGAGGTCTCCCCTCAGTTCCTTAGACGGGCAGTTCCTCGCGAGGATTACCATCTGGGCCTTTCCGGCCTTTACCGCTTTCTGTGTCTGATCTACTCCGAATTCCACCTTTCCGGTGGTAATCGCCGATTTCAATGCTCTGCTTATGTCGATTTTCTCATCGCTCATTTGTTAATCCCCCTTTTTCACGGGTTTAAACGGTTTCAGCCGCGCAGCCGTTCCCGCCGGACCTCAAGGCGATCCGTCTCTCCCGGCCTGCGGCTCTTATTTCCCTCCCGGGACGTATAAGCGTCATTCCTCCCTTTTTCTGGGAACGTATTCCAGGTTCACCGCTCCGGTACCGAGAGTCACGGGCTGTCCCACGATGATGTTCTCGGTGACTCCCTCCAGATAGTCGGTCTCTCCGACCATGGCCGCGTGGAGCAGGTGGGCGGCGGTGATTTCGAACGCCGCTCTGGCGAGAACGGAGGACTTCTTTCCGGATATACCGTGCCTTCCGATCGCTTTCACGTAGCCGTCGTTGGTCATGAGGTCCGCGACCAGCATGATGTGTCTGCTGTCCACGTTCAGACCGGCTTCGCCCAGAGTGCCTTCGGCCTCGCGGATGAGGGCGTTTCTGGCCGCCTCGATTCCGAGAACGTCCGCGACCTCCAGAATGCTGTTGGTCATGACGTGCTCCGAATCCACTCCCTTCACCTTCAGGACCTCTTTCAGATTGCTGCCCTCGGTGATGATCTTCCATCCGCTTCCGCTCTTGGACAGAACCGCTCTGGAGATCCCGTCGATTCCTTTGATCTTGGTTCCCTTTATGGAGTCGTACATGGACTGCAGCTTCTTGTAGGAGGGCTCGTCGGATCTCGCTATGATGTTTATCCTGTTGACCGGATCTATTTCAACGTTCCCGCGGACGATCTTCATCTTGTTGAGCCTGTCGCGGATATCTTCGGGAGTGATTCCCTTATCGGAGATCTTGCGCGCGTCCGGAACGATGACGAGCTGCATGTTGGTAACATCCGTATTGATGCTGGCGACGTCCAGAAGCGTGGTCATCTCGATCTCGGAGGCGATGTGCCTCGCGACTCCCTCGTCCACCGGGCCTCCGTCTATCTCCCCGACGAGGGGGATGTCCATAGACGGAGTCGCGGGAACGCGCCTGGCGTCCACGATCTCGATGAGCCTGGGCAGACCCTGGGTAACGTTGATGTTGGCGACTCCCGCGTAGTGGAAAGTACGCATGTTCATCTGGGTGCCGGGCTCTCCCAGAGAGTGCGCGGCCATGACCCCGGCGGACTCGTTCTGATCCATCATGTGGGATTTGTACATGGAGTGCGCCCTCTTTACCAGGACCTCTCCCCTTCTGGCCGCGTATTCCTCGGCCTCCTCGGGGGGATAGGCTTTCCTTATGCGGGCGGCGATATCCATGATTATCTTCACGGGAAGTTCCGGCTCGAGGCCTCTGGCGAACTCCTAAAGCTTCTTCTCGGAGGCGTCGCACTCGCCGAATTTCACAGAAGCCTCGAAGAGCTTCATAGGCTCCGCTTCGATGACCGCGGTCTTTCTGGATCTCGAAGAGGACGAGGAGGAAGGTTTGTCCTTCACCGCCGCGAGGATCTTCACGGCGCGCTCCTCGGGAATGCCGAGCGCGACGATCTCTTCGACGGTGGATCCGCCTATCGCTCCGAGTGATTTGAGCGCGACGGCGAGAACGCCGGCGTCCTCCTGTCCGACTCCTCTCTTGATAAGCGCGTTGATAGTGTCTTTTCTTGCCATGATCATTCGCCTCCGTCTTCTCCGTAGTCGTCGAGGCCTTCGTCTCCTTCGTCTCCGTCGTCTCCGTCGTCGGTGAACTCCATCTCGTCCTTCTCGCGGGTTCCGTAATCGTCGCCGACTCCCTTGTTCTCGGGATGGATGAGCTTTTCGGCTTCGTCTTCGGGAAGAACCTCGTAGAACAGATCGTCCAGATCGATGGCTTTTCCTCCGACCGTTCTCGCCGGATCCACTCCGTCCTCTCCGTACTTGAACTGGATGACGGTTCCGATGGTGTTCCTGACGGTTCCGTCGGACGTAAGCTTCAGATCCTCCAGGGCGGAAACCAGCCTTCTCTGCATGTAACCGGATCTGGAAGTCCTCACCGCGGTATCGACGAGACCTTCTCTTCCTCCCATAGCGTGGAAGAAGAACTCGGTCGGGGATAATCCGGATTTGTACGAGTTGGAGCAGAATCCCTTCGCGTAAGCGCCGAGATCGTCCCTCTCGAAGTGGGGAAGAGTCCTTCCGTGGTATCCTCTAGACAGCCTCTCTCCGCGCACGGCCTGCTGCCCCACGCACCCCGCCATCTGAGACAGGTTGAGCATGGATCCGCGGGCTCCGGCTTTAGCCATTATGACCGCGGGGTTCTCCATTCCCAGGTGCTTCTCCGCGATCTCTCCGGCGTGGTCACGGGCGTCTCCGAGGACTCCCATGACTTTCACTTCCAGAGTCTCCCTGAGCGAGCGCCCGGGCATAGCCTCCAGAGTCCCGTCTCTGAAAGACTCGACGTATTTCGCCACGGTGTCGATGCATTCCTGGCTGTGGGTCGCTATCTGATTGGCTGCCTCGTCGGGAATGTCCTCGTCTCCGATTCCGGTGCTGAATCCGTGATCCATGAGCGCTCCGAGAACCAGCCTGGTCACCTGGTTGATGAATTTGGCCGCGCGGGACGCCCCGTAGTCGCGGGCGATGCGGTCCAGAATCTTTCCCTTGCTGTTTCCTATTCCCTTGACGTCGACGGTTCCGCACAGGAGGTTTCCGTTGCGGATCTTCACGTACGCGTCGTATTTGCAGTTCTCCTTCTGGCAGCCCTCTTTGCAGTTGTGGCAGATGTTGGCCTTGAAGGTGGCGTTGAAATCCTCCGGCAGGATGATTGAGAACAGCTGCTTTCCGGTCCAGTAGGGCTCGCCCTTCTCGTCGGCGCCCGCGGGCTCCGGCATGTCGATGGCCCAGTCCGCGGAATCGGCGAAACGGGAGTGCTCCTTGTCGTCCGGGAGTGCGGATTTCCTCTGGGCCTCCGTCCTCACCGGGAGCTTGAACAGGATGTTGGAAGTCTGGTACCTGTCGAATCTGGAATCGCCGTGGGTAAGGTAATACGCGCCGGTGATGTGATCGTGGATGGCTCCGATGATAGGGCCTCCGTACCTCGGAGACAGGATGTTCTCCTGGACCTGCATGAGGATGCGGGCTTCCGCGCGGGCCTCGTCGGACTGCAGAACGTGAAGATTCATCTCGTCCCCGTCGAAGTCCGCGTTGTAGGGGGGACAGTCGCAGAGGTTGAATCTGAAGGTCTTTCCCTCCATTATCTTGATGCGGTGAGCCATCATGGACATCCTGTGCAGGGAAGGCTGCCTGTTGAACAGAACCACGTCGCCCTCCATGAGCTGCCTCTCCACGACGTAGTCGACGTCTATGTTCTCGGCCACCTCGGGCGCGTTCCTGTCGGTTATCCTGATCCTTCTGCCGTCGGCGCGTATCACATAGTTGGCTCCGGGGAGGTACGGGAAGGTGTTCTTCCCCTCCATGGGGCCGCGCCTCACGATCTCCCTTACCTTCTCGATATTGTGGGCGTTGACGTGCAGAGGAACCGTAAGCTCTCTTGCGGCGTAGATCGGAACCCCGACGTCGTTGATGGACAGCAGGGGATCCGGAGAAATGACGGTACGGGCGGAGAAATTGACACGCTTACCGGACAGGTTGGATCTGAAACGCCCCTCTTTTCCCTTGAGCCTCTGGGCCAGAGTCTTCAGCGGGCGGCCGGATCTGTGCCTCGCGGGAGGAATTCCGGAA
>JAEEGL017305225.1_pt1 | contig 16315 bp, 12 predicted proteins | sample 9134231 | NCBI WGS metagenome assembly JAEEGL01 (sample SAMN16246548, study PRJNA631951) | gut metagenome | biome: gut microbiome; feature: rumen; material: fiber-attached | host: Bos | place: Iran: Karaj | collected 2018-10
GAAAAATTGAATTTTAGACTGACATTAGATATTTTGTACAAACAAACCGAACTAAGTAGCATCGTGGCAAAGGTTTTGTCTGCCTACTTATTAGTTAAATATGCGTTGTTCATTAAACAATATTTTGAATCTTCTCCTTTTTCCATGTTTCTATAAATCCACGCATCTATCTGTTTTTAGCACGGCCTACCATATTTCAATATTGATAAAGTACTAATTTTTATTTAAAATTTAGTAAGAGCTTTTGAGTGATGTTTTAGCTTTAATATTTTTTGTTATTTGTTATGGGGTGTGTATTGTGCAGGATGAAACTAAGATGTTTTCTGTAATAGAAACAAAAGAAAAGTTTTTTCGCCAAACACTTAAGAAAGTTTATAAAGAACTTGAGAAAAAAGGCTATAACCCAATTAATCAATTGATTGGATATATTTTATCCGGGGATCCAACTTATGTTACTAACCAAAATGGCGCGAGAGCTCTGGTTGGAAGGATAGATAGAGATGAGCTTCTCAAGGTGTTACTTGAGTTTTATCTGAAAAATGGGTAAATGCATAGGTATGTTTTGTTGTAATGTAATATTGCGATTTTATTTGTTAATGAAAGGAGTCTTGAGCCTTGGAAACAAAGAAAGCAGCTGCTAAAAATAAAAATAGTAAGAACCAGTTTTTTTCTTATAAAAATAGGCCTTTGGTAAGGTGTGGAGAAGTTTTATATTACGGTAATATGAGTGATGGTATTGTTGCTAAATTAAAAGTCAGAGACACAAAAAAGGTTAAGGACATATATGTGTCAGGTACTGTTTCTATACAACTACTAGATACAGACCCAGCCGCTACAGGTAATGAACAGATTTTAAGAGCTTCTAAAAAAGAAGGTTTGTACCAAGCATTGGATGTTTCATCTGCTTGGTTAGACAAATATACTAGTTTACAAGAAAACGTTTAATATTATTTTTTAATTTATTATACCTATTTTTTAAAATAAGCTTGCACACATGTTTTTACTGATGTTAAAATGTTTACAGATTTGTAATTTATTAGAAGTGAGATGTTGTAAATGTTGTTAAAATTTAAGAGAAGTTTTAAATTGTGCTCAAATTTTAAATTAGATAAAAGTTTGTATTCAGTGTTTGTAGCAGTTGTTGGACTATTTAGTTTTTGCTCTAGCCAATTGTCTTTTTGTAATATTAGAGATGATTACAAAAAGTGTATGGAAAGGAAGGCTTTTTTAGAAAAAGAGATAAAAATAAGAAACAAAAATATAAGTGAAAGTCGTACTCGTGGCTTAGCTCTTAAAAGAAGTATAGATAAAAAATCTGCGGAGATATCGTGTGCTGAAAGTAAACTTGAAGCTACAAGGGATAGTATCAGTCAAATTCAGGAGGATATTAAAAAGTTAGAAGCAGATAGTGAAAAGTGCTATAACGAGTTGTGTGGTGTTCTTTCTAGGGGATATAAGTCTTCAGATGATTCTGGTATTGGAGTAGTTTTAAAATTTAATACTTCTAATGATGACTTGGATGACTGTGTATTTTGTAACAGTTTGGGGGATTACGGTAAACAGATTGTTGATAATATACATAAAAACAAGTTAGAGTTAGAAGATAAGAGAAAAAGGCTCTTGGAAGACGTACGTAGTGAAGAAAATCTAAAGGTGGAACTAGGTAAACAAAAAAATTCTTTAGAAAATGAAGAACGTGCGAATGCTAAAAATACAGATAAAATGCTAAAAGAACAAAATTCAGCGCATTCTAGGCTGAGCCAGTTAGAAATCGAAAGGCAAAAACTTGAGGAGCGATTGAGTCGTATGCAGGCAGAACATTCTAAAAATTCGAAGTTAGTACGTGGTAATGGCAGATATATTTGGCCGGTTAACGGCCCTGTTACTTCTCCTTTTGGCTGGCGAAAGAGATTTAAACGTATGCATAAAGGATTAGACATAGGTGCAGCTTGTGGTACGCCTGTAAAAGCTGCAATAGATGGGACTGTAATTACGGTCGGGTACGATGCACATGGCTGGGGGAATTATGTTATGATAGACCATGGTAGTGGTTATGCTACGCTTTATGGACATTTGAGCTCTGCATGTGTTAAATCTGGTCAGAAAGTCCAAACTGGGCAAAGTATAGGTAAAGTCGGAATGACGGGACGTACATCTGGCCCGCATCTACACTTTGAGACATTAAAAAATGGTGTTAGGTACGATCCTAGATCTGAACTTTAAATTTATATGTATAATAATGGTAGCGCTGAAAGCATATAGGTGAGTTAATTTTGAAGTATGATGAGAGAGGTAATTATCTAAAATTTGATCAATAAGAAATTAAAAATGGCAGTGCTAAAAGTAGATAGTTGTGTTAAAGTATACGGTCTGTTAAAAGCGATGGGTAGTAATAAGGTTTAAAATGGATTTAATGTAAAGTAATCAGAGATAAAGATCGCGAAATTATTAAGTATTCAGTTTTTATGTTCAAGAAGCATAATTTTGTTTTGTTTATGCATTTTTAGCACTTCCTGGAACGAGAGACACTAGAAATTTTGAAAATTTATCTGAAAATTTTACCTGTTGATCCTAAAAAATATGCTACACACTGCTATGTGACATGACTCTTGTACCTTATAAATCCGGCAAGGTGGCTTATAGACGCAAATAAAATACGCACTACTTTAATGTCAAGCGTATAAATCGATTGTTATGCCACTACTTATCATCTCGTTATGTACGAAAAATTTACTGCTAATCTAAGAGACCCTATATGATTTAAAATTCAGTTTTTCTTTTTACGAAGCGTGATCTTTTGACTTCTATTTGTTTTTAGCACTGCCTAGTTAAGTTAGAAAATACACCATTATAAAATAGACTTATTAAAACCAAGTATTTTAGAGTCAGTATTAGCAAAGAGTAAACAGTTGTCAGAGAATATTTTGGACTAAAAAGCTATAAAGTTTCAAAAATACAACGTCCAATTTAGATCAAATTAATCCGGTTTGTTCTGTGCAAGGATCAAATGTTTCAAAACAAAAAAAATTATGCAAAAATCCGGCAGAGCAACGTCAGTATAAATATAAATGACTGACTTTGTCTACTTTCTGTTAAAGAATCTCTCTATCTCCACCTTCGCATTCTCTGTTGAATCAGATGCATGAACCGCATTTCTAGTAAGATCTGTGCCATATAAGTTCCTTATAGTACCAGGAGCTGCTTCAGTAGGATTTGTCTTACCAACAATCTCTCTAACTCTAAAGACAACATTTTCTCCCAAAAGTACCATTGCTACTACTGGTGCACTAGTCATAAATTCTTTCAATTCCGGAAAGAACGGTTTATCCAAAACGTGTGCGTAATGTTCCGCTATAATAGCGTCGTCCAATTCCATGATCTTAAATTGATCAATCTTCAAATTGTTCTTGTAAAAAATATCTAGGATATACTCAATTTTTCTAATTGCATCTGGCTTAATTAGTACTAGTGTTTTCTCCATAACTAAACTTCCCTTTTTTAAATTAACAATTTTTATTTTATAAAAAATTTTTCAAAAACACAAATAAAACATAATTAGATTGAGCTCTTATTTTTAAAGTTTGTTAATACAAAAACATAGCTAAAATTTGAGCATAATATTAAATATGAAACAAATAATACTCAACAGTCAAACTTTATATCAAATTCCTAGTTTTCATGCACGGAAGTGCTAAAAACGGATAGATATTTTAAATTACAGAATATGGAAAAAGGAAGAGGTTAAAGTATATTTTAATAAAAATTGCATATTCAAACTACCGATAATCGAACAGAACTGTTTTTTCACCACTATTAGTTAAGTTTATATGAAAAATCTAATGTTAGTTGAGAATTAAACTTTTCTTTTCATGAGCGGTAAATTTTTGTTATCTATGCGCTCTTAGTACTGCTTCATGCGTACCTTATATATTTGCAGTAATAAACTTAAATAAACTTATTTGATGACTTTTCTGTTTATATTCTAATTAACTTTAATTTTTTATTTTACAAAACCATATCTATCTACACACACTATAAACAATATTTAAGTGATCATCGTATTTTTATGCTAACATGCCTGCCTTAGTTTTTATATGCATAAAGCTTAGTACTACCAATATTCTACTCCAATTGCTTTTCTAACTTCTTCCAAAGTATTTTTTGCAATTCTTACGGCTTTATTGCAACCAGATTTTAATACTTCGTATATTTTATTTGAATTTTCTGCTAATTTATTACGCTTTTCTCTTATAGGCGCTAATACGTGATTAATAACATTAAATAAAAATTTTTTGACCTTAATATCTCCAAGTCCTCCCCGCTTGTAATGTTCCTTAAGATCATATAAGTTTTTGTATTCTGGTAAAAATATGCTAAAGTGTTCTTCATTACAAAAAGCCTCAAGGTATATAAACACAGGGTTACCGTCAACTTCGCCTTTATCGGAAATTTTTAGGTGATTTGGGTCTGTATACATATTCATTACTTTGTTTTTTAGCGTTTCTTCATCGTCAGAAAGGTATATTGCATTTCCTAAAGATTTACTCATTTTAGCTTTGCCATCTGTCCCCGGAAGACGTAAGCAAAATTTGTTTTCTGAAAGAGTAATCTCAGGTTCAACTAGCACCTCGCCATATAGTGAGTTGAATTTTCTTACTATTTCTTTTGTCTGCTCTAACATAGGAGCTTGATCTTCACCAACAGGTACACACGTAGCCTTAAATGCCGTTATATCTGCCGCTTGACTAACAGGATACGACAAAAAACCAACAGGTATACTTTTCTCAAATCCTCGCATTTGTATTTCTGATTTCACAGTTGGGTTGCGCATAAGTCTGGATACTGTAACTAAATTCATGTAGTACATAGTAAGCTCACAAAGCTGTGGCACCATAGATTGAATAAAGATAGTGGTTTTGTTCGGGTCTATTCCCACTGAAAGATAATCTAGAGCTAATTCTAAAATACTATTTTTTATTTTCTGAGTATTATCTGCATTATCTGTAAGTGCTTGCATGTCGGCTATCATTATTAAGATTTCATCATATTTGCCAGAATTTTGAAGTTTTACTCTCTCTCTTAATGAACCAACATAATGTCCTAAATGAAGTTTCCCTGTTGGTCTATCTCCTGTCAATATTATATTGCCCATTAATAAATCCTCCAACTAAAATGGTTTTTAATAACAAAAAGGATTATATCTTAAAATTTCCAAGCTAACAAATCGTTTTAGAGAAACTTATTTTAATGTTTAAAAATAATTATATTTGTCTTAAAAATATTGAAATTATTTTTAAAATATGTTATAATTTCATAATAATTTTAAAAATAAAAATATAAATAGTACATAAGCTTGAGATGATTTTTTTATGACAAATAAGAAAGGTAGCATAAGTAAAAGAAGAGGTAGTGTAGGTAAGGTGCTGTTAACAACAACTTTGGCAAGCACTGCTGCTACTGGTACGATGGCACAGTCTACTAATACAGGTGCAACTAACCTGATTGGATTATTTGAAAAAACAAAAACATTTATGACCCAAAATGTCATGGAATACCCGATGCTAGTAAGTTCGATTGTTGCTGTAGTAGGTACAATTGCTTTTAGAAATTCAATATATAAAGCCGGAAAATATCTGGTGGACGCGGTGCGGGATTCTAACGTAAATAATTTTTATATTGAAAAGAATTTAGAAAAAAACTTGAAGATAATCAATGAACAAGGATATGAAAAACTAGAAACAGCCATTGATTATACCAAAAATAACACTAAAAATAACACTAAAAATAATAAAAATACTGAAAATGATGAAAATAACAATGAAAACAAAGAATGCTCTAAAAACGAAAATAATTGTACTGCTCTTGTTCCTTATGGTTTTTTTAAATATAAAAATAAAAATATTGTTAAAAAAGCAGTTACATATATACTGTTGGTAAATTAGTTAGCGGTGCTAGGTGGGGAATTGGTAAATTAGCAAGCGGTGCTAGTAACGTAGCTAGCAAACTTAATCCATTAAATTATATTTGGAACAGTAAATAGTAGCACTAAACAAAAATAAAGTCATGAATGTTGATATAAAAAAGGTTTAGTAGTAAATCAAAAATAAAAAAATTAATAAATATAGAACAAGGGAAATTAAAAATCAGAAAAGCAAAGAAATTTCAGAAAAATAACTAAATATTAAAGATATTCTAAACAATTTATACTAAGAAAATAAAAATGCGCAAAATCTACTTAAAAGTTAATTTAAGTTAATAGTATTAGTATATATTGGTCTTAGCAGTTACATTTTAGATTAAATTTGTTATTATTAGGCATATTTTAGTCATAAGATTTTAAAAATTTCCTGATGTAATTTGCTGTTTTTTTACTCATTCCCTTTATTTTAAGAATATCTTCTAAAGGTGCCTTTTTTATATTCTCTAAAGTTTTAAAATTAGACATTAATTTGTTAGCAAGCTTTTCTCCGATGCCAGGAATATTCGTAAGAGCTGTTAATTTTAAATTTTTATTTCTTAGAGTTTTGTTGTAGTTTATTGTGTACCTGTGGACTTCTTCTTGTATTTTATAAATCAATTTATATATACTGCTATTATCTTTTATATTTATTTCTTTATACCCATTAGTAAGTGCACGAGTTTTGTGTTTTTTGTCTTTCACCATTCCAAATACAGGTATATTAATACTAAAAGTTTCTAACAGTAACTTTACTGTACTTACGTGACCTTTTCCACCATCTAAAAAAATTAAATCTGGTAAAATTTCAAATCCGTTATTTATATTGTTCTCTTTTGACTTTTCATACTCCTTAAATCTCCTAGTTATAACCTCGCTCATTGCCCTATAATCATCTTGGCCAATAAAACTTTTTATTTTAAATTTTTTGTACATACTTCTGTTTGGTACACCGTCTTTGAAAACTACCATTCCACCAACTACATCTGAGTCTTTTAAATTAGAGATATCGTAACTTTCTATTATTTTTGGCAACTTTTGCAAATTTAGTAATTTTTTTAAACTTTCCAGAGCTAATATGTTTTCGTTTTTAAATTTTGGGAATAGGTCCATCTTTATTTTTTGAATAACAATCTCTTTTGCATTAAGACTACACATATCAATTATTTTGTGAAAATCTCCAGTTTTAGGGCACAATATGTTTACCTTTTTCTTAGATGTATCTTTTCTTTTTTTGGTAAGCCAATTTTCCAAAGTCTCTTTATATTCGGGCAAAATATTTGTTAAAACTAATTGTGGAATTTTAGCGTCTTCTCTTAAGTAATACTGACCTATAAATTCAGATAAAGCCATAGGTTCAGTATTAATTATATTTTCAAAAATATATTCGGAACTATTAGTTAGTTTACCACCAGAGTAATTGAAAACTTTGAAACAAGATATAGAGCTTATACTTTTTGCATCCTTTGCTTCTAATTCTTTGTTTATTTTTTTATTTTCATATAAAGTTATGTCAAAATTTTCTTGATAAAAAGCAATAACGTCTATATCTTTTTTGACTGTACTTAAAATTACTTTTTGTTTATTTTCGTTTATTTTTTTTATAGTGTTTATTTGGTCTCTGATTGCTGCTGCTCTTTCAAATTTGAGTTCATCAGCTGATTTTTTCATCTCAAGGGTTAAATCTTTTATTATTTTACTATTACTTTTTGTTAAAAAATCTTGTGCATTTTTTATATTTTTTATATAATCTTCAAATTTAATTTTACCTATGCAAGGAGCATTACATTGCCCAATATAATAGTTAAGGCAAGCCCGAGTTCTTTTATCTTTATAGTTTTCCGAAAATTTTTTGTTACAAATAGGTAATTTAAATATTTTAATGGCACTATCTAATATTTGAGAAACAAATCCAATGCTAGTATACGGACCAATATATTTGGCATTATCTAATAATTTTACTTTTGCGCTCTTTAAACGAGGCCAATCCTCATTTGTAATTTTTATATAGTAGTAACCTTTGTCGTCTTTTAGCAGGATGTTGTACTTTGGTTTGTATTTCTTTATTAAACTGCATTCTAAAACTAATGCTTCAAACTCTGTATTCGTGATAATATATTCAAAGTTATCTACTCTGCTAACCATCTCATATACTTTTATGTTATGAGACTCGACATTTTTGAAATATTGACTTACCCTATTTTTAAGCTTTTTAGCTTTACCTATATAAATGATCTTGCCCGACGCATCTTTCATAATATACACACCAGGTATTAATGGTAGTCTATTAGATTTTTCTTCTAAGCTTTTTAATTTAGATTCAAACATAATTAAAACTATAGGTGTACAAAACTTACAAATACATATTTTAATACTGTCTTCTAATAAAACTCAATATAAGAAAATTTTTGGCAATGCTAAATCCTAATAGAAAGATTGATATTTTGTCTCTTAAGAGGTTGTTCAAAATAGAAAACTAGGTGGAGTTATTACTGAAAAATTGGTTTTTGAAATTTTTTTACTTTGGTGCTTATAAGGTGTTACTTGTTAGTCTACCTAATTTTAGTACTGCCAAATTTTTGGCAATGCTAAAAATACATAAATGACACGTAGATGCATTTCGTTGAAAGAGTAATTAAATTTCCAATAATTCCATGGCTTTTTAACAAATATTAGGTTTTTTACAAACTGTCTAATTAGTGGCATAACAAGCGATTTCTATACTCTATAGTACTAATCATAAACCAGAAATATAATTCGTTTTGCATAATTTGAGATGTTGTTTATGCATTTTTTGTGCTCATAAAAATAAAATCTCAAATATATTTCTGCGTTTATATACCATAGATTTTAGGAATAGTACCTGGTATTTTTAGTTTATAAATTAACTACTTAAAGCACCTACTTAAACCATGCTATGATTAATAAACTGTCATTTGTTTTAACTTGCAGAGCATTTTACTAAAATTCTGATTTTTATTAATTGGATACTTTATTTTTTACTTTTAAGTTATTTTAATAATATTTTAAAATTGCGTCAGTGCTAAAATTAGGTAGATTAACAAATAAACATTATAAACACCACGTAAAAAAAGATATTCCAAAAGCCGATTTTTCAGTAACAATCTCGACTTATTTTTTGGTCAACTACTTCTATAATAAAAAAGTTTCAAATTATCTATTAAGTTTTAACACTAACAAAATTGCAGCCTAAATTTTTATAGTAAAGTTTTTAAGTATTTTCTGAAGTCATCCTTAATTTCTGAATGCATAAGACCCATTTCTACACAGGCCTTGAGCACTCCTAATTTACTACCAATATCGTAACGTTTACCACTATACTCTACGGCTAACACTCCTTTTTGTCTTGCAACAGTCTTTATAGCATCTGTAAGCTGTATTTCTGCACCTGCTCCTGGCGGAGTATTTGAAATTATTTCAAAAATATCTGGCGTTAAAATACACCGTCCCTGAATGGAATAAAAAGACATTACATCTTCCAAACAGCTGGGTTTTTCTATCATATCTGTACAGTTAAAAATATTTTCTCTAACGTGTTCTACTTTTAATGAACTATATCTAAAAATATAGTTTTCAGGTACTCTTTTTACACCAACAACAATTTTTTGAAACTCATTGTAAACTTTTAAAAGCTCCGAACATGCTGGCTTTTCACCCATAATAACATCATCGCCATAAAGCACTGCAAATGGTTCATTGCCTACAAATGTCTTTGCACACAGCACTGCGTGCCCAAGTCCTCTTGATTCTTTTTGCCTGATAAAGTGTATATTTGCCAAGTTTGAAATATCTATTGCTTGTTCTCTCAAATTTTGCTTTTCAGAATCAAAAAGACGTTGTTCTAGCTCTGGGGCTCTATCAAAATGGTCCTCTATTATATTTTTCCCTCTGTTTGTCACTATTAATATATCTGTAATTCCCGAGGCTACTGCTTCCTCAACTATGTATTGGATAGCGGGTTTATCTACTATAGGGAACATTTCTTTTGGCAAAACTTTAGTTGCCGGTAAAACTCTTGTACCATATCCAGCTGCTGGTATTACTGCTTTTGTCACCTTTGACATATAAATTTTTACCACCTAAATAAAAACGTAAAAAACAAATGTAAAAAATATTTCCATCCTAGAACTATATTTAAATTTAAGAAATTACTCAAGAGGGTAGAAATTTAAGTATTGCTAAATGCAGAGAGATATGTTAAAATATTGAGTATAAAGAAAGTAAAAAAATGTCCAAAATATGGGTTAATAAAAAAGTTAGAAATGGATTTAATGAAGGCAAGAGTAAATAAAGATCGCTAAATTACCAAGCGTTCAATTTTTATGCTCGAAAGGCATAATTATGTTTTATATCTCCGTTTTTGTCAATGCCTTGGTTTTTATAAATAGCAAAAATTATACGTATAAATTTAGTTTATTATATTGGTTAATTAGCGAATAAATCAGTATAAATATTGGCTTTATAATATAAAAAATATAGACAAATTGACCATTATTTGATATAATTTTACAGTGTTGGTACGATTTATTTAGTTAGACGTTTGGTGTTTTGTTATGCTGAAGAAGAATAAAATTTTTAAAAATTTTTATACTTTTGCTACTTTTAGCCTAATTGGTACAAGTGCAATTTATGCAAAAGATGACAGTAGCATACCAACTGACACTTTAATCAAAAATCAGCAAAAACTAAAAAATAGAGCTACTATGTCCACCAAAGTCAGTAACAAGACAAAGAATAAGCTAGACAGTGATTTAAATTTTGACTTCGATGAGCAAAGAAAATCTGAAGATTCTATTTTTAAGGACATAAAAGATATAGCCCCTTACATAGCTATGGCAACGGCACCATCGTTTACGGTTTTATCTTATGGCGCTATTCGAAAAGTATTTGGAAAAGTAAAATCTAAAAAATTAGATGACAATGAGAAGAAGAAGAAAAAGAAGAAGAAGAAGAACAAGAACAATAATAATAATAATAATAATAATAACAACAATAATAATAACAACAACAATAATAATAATAATAATGAAAATGGAGAGAGCAGCTCCGCCATCACTATATTAACTACTGTCTTAGTTGCAATAGTATTTTTACTTATTATATGTGATAAATGCTTTGATAGTAGTGATAATGTTCCGCAAAAAACTGAGAGAAGGCTAACTATATATGGTGATAATAATATTATTCCGCAAAAATTTGATGGAAAAAATATTAAAGAAATTAAGAAAAAAAAAGGAAATCAGATTCAAGGGAATGAAATAAAGAAAATTTATGAAAATAACGAAAAGTCGAACAAATATGAAAACAGAAACTATTCAGAGCCAACTATTATATATGGTAATAATAATATTATTCCGCAAAAAGTTGAGAGAATAAATATTAAAAAAATTCCGAATCAAGAAAAAAAAGTAAATCAGAGTCAAGAGAATGAAAGAGAGCAAACTTATAAAAATAGCGAAGAGTCGAACAAAGAAAACAAAAACGATTCACTGGGAAGCTACATAAAAGATGTACACAAAAAAACTGGTGTAGGAGCACTTGAGTGGGAAAATAATAACTGCTTCATACTTTCCGGTATTTATACGCAATTTTGTATCTCGCTTAAAACTATGAACGAAGAAATAGATAATAAAATAAAGGGAACAAGTTTACCTGATGAAGAAAAAATTGATTCTTTTGTTTCGATTTTAGAAAAAAGATTGAAAAAAAGATTAAAAGAAGAACCACATAGATATATTTGGCAACAATGTTCGGACGATCTTAAAAAATTAAAAAAGGGTGATAAAGATAAACTAAAAAGTTTTGTAACTTGTGCACTAAATGTAATTTCAATGAATAAACTAAGTTGGGACGGTTTTATGCGAGTGTCGCATAAACAGTCTGAACAAGAAAATAATTTATTTGGTTTTAAAACTACTATAGAGAGAGACGGCCCTTATAATTTTAGGAAAAATAATGACCAAGGTTCCCCAGCTGATGCACTTGGTGGCATGGGGATAAGGCTCACAGATGTTGGTTCAACAGCGTTCGATTATTATATTTTAAAAGGTGGAAATAAAATAGCTGTTTCTCCAGAGAATGACTTTCCATACAGGCAGGTTTTAGATCTAACTTCTGAATTTGTTACTATGCAGTACGATAAAAACGAAGGATTTAAAATAATTGATAGAACTTGGTCAAAAGATAATAGTGTTACTATAGATTTAGGGGAAAATTTAGGTATATATCTAAATACAAATGAAAATAAAAATGAATCACCTGTTATTCTTTATGAAAATGGCTATGTTGAATATGACGTAACTGATAACGAAGTAAAAAATGAACAAGAGGCAAAAAATAAGTATAGGGACACATTTTTTAAGTGTAAAAAGAACGATGGTGGAGTCGAAATTTATTTGGGAAAAAGACGGATAAAAGGTTTCAAAACCAGGCAGGATTACTTCGATGAGTATCCAGGTGGAGCTGACTCAGGATACGAAATTAGAATGGGAGAAGATAATTACACGGTTACATTAAGAGAAAAAATTCCAAATTTTGAAATGCCAGAAGAAAAAGCTGAGGCTAATTTCAATTCTGTAAACTACAAAGCTGAAGAAAAAAGTAAAGAAATGGTAAATCCGATACCTGGAGATTTCCAGAAGAAAAGAATGTACATAGGTGCAATTGGCTACGTAATGGGTGGAGCAGCCGGAAACTGTGGGCATTGCCATACTTTGGAGCCAAAGTATGCGTGGGATAATGAAAAACAATGTTACAAAATTGTATGCTGGATTGATAGGGATTGCTTTGGAGGAGCAGGAAAAGTAATTAGCAATAATGAAGCATTAGATACATTAAAAAAATATTTAGGAAAATATGATGGCAATGAAGACAATACACGTGCTGGTGCATGCAGGCTAATTACAGAACAGGTAATAGATGATTGCCCTGAACAATATTGTTTTAACAACGATAAAGCGGAACATACAGATGAAAGGAAAAAACAACTTAAAGAAAAAAATAATAAGGAATACAAAACAGTACAAGAAATTAATAGTGTGGAAGATATATTAAAAGATATATCTAAAAATGAAAAAGATAATATAAACTTAAGTAGTAATAATAATAATAATAATATAATTTTAAATAATATAAATAATATTATAAAGAATCATTAATCTTTAATTTAATATTTTAGTATAAGTTACTTATAGAGGAATTTCTATATTTTGATTTATTTTGATATGAAGAATACAAGATGTAGTGTCGGTAGCATAATATTGGATTAAAAAAATTTCAGAATATAAAATTAAGCAAAAAAAAGCTAAGATTAAAATGCTGAAAAAAGTTACAAACATGTATGCTTACAATATAAAAGAGTTTAAACTCTAAATTTTAAGAAAATACCACTATGTAAAAAAATAATCAGTACTAAAAACGCATAGATAATACAAAAATACGGTTCATGAAAAAACTTAATTTTTGTGTTAATGAATTGTAATTTTATTTTGTTTACGCGTCATTTTTGCACTAAAGCTAAAAACAAAAACAAAGTAGTAAGTTTTTTTAAAAAGTGCTAAATGTTTTTACTAAATTCAAAAGATCCTCGCACCCATAAAATTCTAATTGTAAAACGCCCTTATTTGAATTTTTAGATATAACTGCAACTTTTCGCCCTAAAGCTTTTTCCAAAGAAGTTTCGATGTCTATAAAAATTGGATTTTTTATAATAATTTTTCCTGAATTTCTTTTTTGTGATTTTTCATTTAATTTTCTACACAAACTTTCGAGTTCTCTAACAGATAGTCCTTTTTCTATTACTAAATTGCACAACTTAATCATTTGATTTTCGTCTTTAACTGATAAAAGCGTCCTCGCATGACCAACTGTTATTTTCTCATTATTTAGTAAATCTTTAATTTCTTCTGGTAAAGAAAGTAACCTTAAGGCATTTGTAACGACACATCGAGATTTTCCCACTCTTTTAGATATCTGCTCTTGAGTAAGAGAATAAACCTCTATTAATGATTTGTATCCCTGTGCTTCTTCAAGTGGCGATAAATCTTCTCTTTGCAAATTTTCTATTAAAGAAATTTCTGCTTGCTCTATATCTGTTAACTCTTTAACAATTACAGGTACTTCTGTTTTACCCGCCATACGAGCCGCTCTCCACCTACGTTCACCAGCGATTATTTGGTAAGAATCAGTGCCTTTTATTGGTTTTATTAAAAGTGGTTGCAAAACGCCATACTGATTTATTGAGTCGGCCAATTTCCTTAAATTTTCTAGATTAAACTCCTTCCTAGGTTGATTTTTATTTGGCTCTATTTTCGATATTTTTATATATTCAGCTAAACTATTATCCATAAGTACATTTTCATCAAATATCTCATCTAGACCTTTGCCTAGCCCACTCAATTTTGCTTCCAATTTCTTACTCCCTTATTTTTCTACAATTTTTTATCTTGGATTTAAGAACAAACGTCAATAGTTAAATAACAAAGTTACAATAAAAATAATCAATTTTAAAATTTTTTTTAATTAAATACCGAACTTCTATTTTAAACTTTTTTAAAAAACCAACGAACTTCATTATATAAAACAAATTTATTATCAAAACAATTTTAAAAGTTCTGATTCGCTTTACTTAAAACGTCTAATTTTAAAAAAGATCCTCCAAACATACCGCGACCTCAAAATACGATAAATCAACAAAAAACAGCACTACATTTTGACTTAAATACAAAATCGACTTAAGTAACACAAAGCGATTTGAAATATTGCAAAAATCGAGTAACGACATCCATTATATATTAAAATAATATTTATGTGTTAAAATATGCGATAATGTTTCCGAAATAATAATAATAATAATAATAATAAACACTTTGTAGTAATAAAGTATTTTATAGGTCAAAATCAATATTATTGTTGACACAAATTAAATAGCTATGTTAGACTCTAGTGGATGTATTTTAGTTGATTTCTATTCATACTATGTTGAATTTAATATTTTTTATTATTTTTGTGGGGTTTGTGTATTTAGGTTTTGTAAATAGTTAGCGATATACGATAGGGGGGTTATAATTTGAGTAAGACATATATGCTAAAGCCTAGCGATGTTGTGCGCAAATGGTATGTCATAGACGCTGAAGGTAGTCCGTTGGGCCGTGTAGCTGTAAAGGCTGCTGATATTTTGAGAGGTAAAAACAAAGTTAGCTATACTCCACACGTGGATTGCGGTGACTTTGTTGCAGTTATTAATTGTTCAAAGGTTGTGCTTACGGGTAGTAAGCTTAGCCAGAAGTATTATCGTAGGCATACAGGGTACGTTGGTCATCTGAAGGAGACACGCTGCGATAAAATGCTGAAAGAGAAGCCAACTAGTGTTGTTTATAGTGCAGTTAGGGGTATGGTCCCAAAAAACAATTTGGGTAGAGGTATTCTTAATAGACTTAAGCTTTACACAGATGCCAAGCACATGCATGATGCACAGAGACCTGTTCAAGTTTCTGTTTAGGTCTTTAGTATAATTTATTAAAAGTTGAGGAAGCAGTATGTCAAAAAAAGTTTTATGCCTTTGCGGTACAGGTAGACGTAAAAGCTCTGTAGCAAGAGTGAGGGTCTGCATGGGAGGCTCTGGTGTTTTTAAAGTTAATGGCCGAGATATTGATGAGTACTTTGGTTTAGATACATTGAAAGTTGTTGCTAAGCAGGCTCTTAAGGCCACTGAACTTGAAAGTAAGGTTGATGTTAGTTGTAATGTTTTTGGTGGAGGAGTAACGGGTCAAGCAGGTGCAATAAGACACGGAGTTGCAAGAGCTCTTTTAGAACTTGAGGCTACTGATTACAGACATCTTCTTAAAAGTTCAGGCTTTTTGACCAGAGATCCGCGCATGAAAGAACGTAAAAAGTACGGTTTAAAAGCAGCAAGAAGAGCGCCACAGTTTTCAAAGAGATAGTGGACTTGTTGTTTGCTTCATTTTTTTGTTTTAGCAAATCTAATTAGTTTAACAGTTATGGCAAGATTTAACAATGTTAAACCTTAATGGTTGGGTTGATGTTTTGTTTCTTCTATAGTAGTCAAAGCGGAAAATTAAGTTTATGTTGTTACTAAAAAATTGATTTTTGGAATATTTTTTAACGTGATTTTCATAGAATATCATTTGTTGATCCAACTGTTTTTAGTGCCGTCCGTGCTTTTATCATGAGAGTTGTCTTTAAGTTTTATTGTTTTCTCTATTTTTTTCTTAAGTTCAATTTTTCTCTTTATTTATGTTATATGTTAATTATTATACTCTTACTGTCTCTTTTGGCGTTCTTAGTTTTTTTCTCGACCTCTTCTTTTACACGATTTTC
>JAEEGL011229322.1_pt1 | contig 16314 bp, 17 predicted proteins | sample 9134231 | NCBI WGS metagenome assembly JAEEGL01 (sample SAMN16246548, study PRJNA631951) | gut metagenome | biome: gut microbiome; feature: rumen; material: fiber-attached | host: Bos | place: Iran: Karaj | collected 2018-10
GTAAATCTGTTCCTTCGGGTTCGATGGTTCGACTCCATCTCTCTCCACCACTTTTTGTTTCGTGTTAGATTGCCTCGTAGCCAAGCGGTAAGGCACCACACTTTGACTGTGGCATTGCGCTAGTTCGAATCTAGCCGAGGCAGCCATTATTTATTTGTCCCGTTAGCTCAGCAGGTAGAGCATTTGACTTTTAATCAAAGGGTCACAGATTCGAGTTCTGTACGGGACACCATTTTAAAAATTAATAGCTAATTGAAAAATTAGCTATTTTTTTTGCCGTTTTTCTTGATTACAATATATTATATATGCTATAATTTTTATATAGTAAAGGTAGTGAAATATATGAAAAAAGGATTTACATTAATCGAATTATTAGCTGTAATAATTATATTAGCTGTTATAGCTTTAATAGCTACACCAATAGTAATTGATGTTATAAATGATTCAAAAGATTCAGTAGCATATACTGAGACACAAAGAATTGTTGAAGCAGTTAATAATTATTGTCAAGCAAGTGGTATGATGAATCAATTAGATGGTTCTAGTAACTCATGTAAGGATGGTATTACTTTAGAAGAATTAGCTTTAATGGTAGATACTAAAAAAGCTGAAGTAGTTAAAGTAGACTATTCTAATAAAGTTGATTTTATCATAGTTAAAAGCAATGGCAGAAATGTAGTATATAATGGTGTATTATATGACTTAGTAGATACTGATAACTATGATGAAATGGACGTTAAATATACTGTAAAAAAGGACTTAAATGCCACTACTGTAACAACAGCATGGACAAGAATGGATGATGCTGTAGGTAAAGTAGCCAATGCTACAAAAGATGGTAGTGCAGTTACAAATGATTTTGATAACATTTATCCATGGAGTGACATTATAAGTTATAACTATAATACAAGTAGTAAAAAGGTAACTGCTTATTATGGTGACACAAAATTTAAATTTGATGGAAGTAATGGAGAAGTATTAACTAAAATACCAACATTCTATTATCGTAGATGGCAAGAAAACGGAATAGAATATCAATCTATATCAAAATATCCATTACCAGGATATAGTAAATCAGATGAGTTTTCTGTAGGAAGATATACATCAAGTTTTAGTGATAGTAAATTACATTCAAAAAGTGGAGTTAAACCACAAACAAGTAAAAATATAACATGGTTTAGAACAGAATCAAATAAACTTGGTAGTGAATTTGGCCAAATGGATTATCATTATAATTTAATTCAAATGTTATATTTAGTAGAATATGCCGATTATAATTCACAATCTAAATTAGGTGAAGGTATAACTAGATATCGTACTGATGATAATGATAAAGCTTTAATTGCCGAAAATAGTACAAATAGAATTGTTATTGAAACATCAAGGGCTAATAACTTTGCTGTAGGACAAATAATTAATATAGGTAAAACAAGCTCGTGGGGAACTGATGTTGCAGTAAGTAGAACGATTACTAAAAAAGAAAGTTATAGTGCGAATGGCGTAACAGGAACAGCTATCTATTTTAATGGAGCAGCAGTAAATATAGCTGTAGATTATAGAATAGGAACAGGTTCTAACGCTTTAACAGCCTCTGGTGGGACTAATAGTTTAGGAATGAAATCAGGAACATTAAATAATGATGGAAAACATAGTATGATATATAGAGGTATGGAAGATATCTTTGGTCATATATGGCAATTTGTAGATGGTGTCAATATCAAAGATAATATAGCATATGTATCAACTGATAAAAATGATTATGCTGTAGATAAGTTTGATGGATCATATCAAGCATTAGGATATACAAATGCGACAACAAACAATTGGCCTAAAACACTTGGATATGATAGTAATAATTCCTTATTTGCTTTCCCAAATGAGGTTATTTCAAATTCAAATTATGTTTCAGATTATTATTATCAAAATTCAGGCAATAGAATAGCCCTTGTCGGCGGTGCTTGGGCTGATAACAGTGTTGCCGGCTTGTGGTATTGGAATTTGAATACTGCATCTAGTTATAGTAGTGTCTTCGTCGGGTCTCGCCTCTTAAAACTAGGATAGTGGGGGACCGGGGGTGACCAACCCCCGCATAAATAAATGGGTAAATAAGTTGCTGGAACAAATAATTTTGTTTCAGCAACGGGGATTTAGCGTGTGACCTGGCGGCTTCGCTTTCTGTCCCTTGTCGGCGGTAATTGGAATAATAACAGTAATGCCGGCTTGTGGTATTGGAATTTGAATAATGCATCTAGTAATAGTAATGTCAACGTCGGGTCTCGCCAACTTATATTTAAAATTATTATTACACGCTATCTTCCTTAGCGCTTGCTAAAAATTAGTCGATCTAGGCTGGGTTAGTAGGTTCGTTCTCGAAAGCTCGGTAGACAATATAAGAATTAAGGAATTTACATGAAAAGAATTGGTTACATATACGAAAAATTAGTTTCGTTAGATAATATTAATGCAGCTATAATGAGGGCTGCCAAAGGAAAAACAAAAAGAAAAATGGTGAGTAAAGTGTTGGAAAATCCAACACTTTATGCTTTAAAAATACAAAAAATGTTAAAAGATAAAACTTATGTACCTTCACCATATGTTAAAAAGGTTATTCAAGATGGGGTAAGAAAAAAAGAAAGAGTTATATATAAACCACAGTTTTATCCTGATCAATGTATTCACTGGGCTATTATGCTGCAATTAGAAAGTATTTTGATGCGTGGTATGTATCATTGGAATTGTGCCTCTATTAAAAATAGGGGCATATATTATGGCTTTAACCATATAAAAAGGGTAATGAGCACAGATATAAAGAATACTAAGTATTGTTTAAAATTAGATGTTAAAAAGTTTTATCCAAGTATTGATAAAGAAATATTAAAAGAAAAGTTTAGAAGAATTATTAAAGATAATGATTTTTTATGGTTAATTGATACTATTATTGATAGTTCAGAATCAGGCGTTCCAATAGGCAATTATACTTCACAATGGTTTGCTAATTTTTATTTAACAGAATTGGATGAGTATATCAAAAGTAATTTAAAAATAAAACATTATGTTAGGTATATGGATGATATGGTTATGTTTTCTAGAAACAAGAAAGAATTGCATAATGCCAGAATACTTATCGATAATTATTTACAAACTAGACTGCATTTAAGATTGAAGGAAAATTATCAGGTATTTAAAACAGAAAGTAGACCATTAGATTTTTTGGGATATCGTTTTAACAGAGTTAAAAAAGAATTATTTATAACTTTAAGAAGGAGTAATTTCCTACGTTTTACGCGTCGCATAAGAAAAATCAGTAAAAAGAAGATAATAAATATGCATGATGCATGTGCTGTTATAAGTATGCATGGGTGGATAGGCAAAGCTAATAGCTATAAATGTATAAAGGATTATATAAGCAAGCTTATTAGTATTGTTGAATGTAAGAAAGTTGTTGCAAGCAAAATGAAAGGATTAGTTAATTGAAAAATTAACTTTTTTTGTTTATAAAAAAGGAAATAGCAGATTTTTGTCGTATATAGTTAGTAGGGGGTGAAATTATAGCGACATAAATTATTATTAGTTCTATATTGATATGAAAGGAGAATTAAGTGAATGAAATAAAAGAATATACTGAATGGCGCAAATTTAAAGGTGCTATTAATAAAGTAATTATTAACTGTAAAAGTAGCAATTATAATGTATTAGACCATTTTGTCGGCGCCGACAAAATGGTTTACATAGGTTCTAATACTAAAAGAAAAATACAGGATTATAAGTTATCAAGATATGCATGTTATCTTATAGTTCTTAATTGTGATCCTAGAAAAAAAGTAATAGCCCTAACTAAAACTTGCTTTGCTATTCAAACAAGGCTCTCCTTTAGAAAAAAATGACAAATAGATTGGAGATGATATATAGTGCTAAATACAAGTTTTGATAAGATAATTGAATTAATTGAAACTAGAAGAAATAATGCTTATAAAAAAGTTAATGAAGAAATGATTTTATTATATTTAGACGTAGGAAAATATTTATATGATCTACAACAAAATAGTAAATTTGGGGACAAAATCACTTTGAAAGCTGCAGAATTTATGAAAAATAATTATCCGAGTATTAAAGGCTTTACTAAACGAAATATCGAGCGAATGATTCAATTTTATAAAATATACAAAGATGATGGAATTGCGACACCACTGGTGACGCAAATATCATGGACTAATAATTTACTAATAATAAGTGGATCTAAATCAGAAGAGGAAAGACATTTTTATCTTAAATTGGCAATTAAAAATAATTATTCTAAAAGAGAACTGGATAGGCAAATTTCATCATCATATTATGAACGATATTTACTGTCTAACGGTAATGAACTACCAACGCACAAAAGAACAATTGATGAAGATGATTATCCGAATACTAGAATATTGGACATGTATAGTTTAGAGTTTTTGGACTTGCCTAGTGAGTTTTCAGAAAATGATTTGAAAAAATCGATTATAAATAATATTAAAAATTTTATTTTAGAAGTTGGCAAAGATTTTACTTTTATAGGAGATGAATATAGAATACAAGTAGGCAACCATGATTTTTATATTGATTTATTATTTTATAATCGAGAATTATCTTGCTTAGTTGCTTTTGAATTAAAACTGGGTGAATATAAAGCGGAATATTTAGGGAAAATGAATTTATATTTAAAAGCATTAGATAAGAATATAAAAAAAGAAAATGAAAATCCCAGTGTTGGCGTTATACTATGTAGTTCTAAGGATAAAGATATAGTTGAATACTCTTTAGATGGTAATATGACGAAAACAATGATAGCTGAATATAAACTAAAATTAATTGATAAAAAATTGCTTGAAGATAAACTTGGTGAAGTAAAAAGAATTATTGAAAACAATGAAAAGTAGTGAAAATAGTGTTATAGTGAGTAATTTGTATAGAGTGCTAGCAAATACAATATAACGAATTTCTGAAATAATTTAATATTTACTTAAAAATATATCTTGTGTTAAAAGTGGAAATAATATTGACGACCATTTTCCCGGGGTTGGGAAAATGGTTTACATAGGTTCAAAAACCAAGCAAAAATTGCAGGATTATAAATTATTAAGATATACTTGTTATTTAATAGTACAAAATGGCGATTCACGAAAAAAAGTAATAGCCCTAGCTAAAATTACATGTCACGAAAGTAGATATAACATCGATGATCATTTTGCGTTGCACCGCAAAATGGTAGATCTAGCTAACAGAAGATTTACCTACACCAGGAAGAAGTTTAAAAGAATTAGAAAGGGAAAATAAAAAGGCATCTATAGATTGTGATACATAAAATGGACAAGCGGTTATAGAAATGCGTAGTTCATAGAAAGGGTGATAAAATGAATGAAATAAAAGAATATACTGAAAAAGTATTTAAAGATATAAAACATATTGATGAAAATGGTAAAGAGTATTGGTTAGCCAGAGAATTAATGACAGTATTAGAGTATAAAGAATGGAGAAAGTTTGATAAAGTAATTGATAAAGCGATTTGTGCGTGTAATGGTAGTAATTATTATACTTTAGATCATTTTGTCTTTAAGGACAAAATGATAAATATTGCTAAAGGCGCTAAACGAAAAATACAAGATTATAAATTATCAAGATATGCTTGTTATTTAATAGTTCAAAACTGTAATCCAAGAATCAAAATCATTGCACTTGCTCAAACTTATTTTGCTATTCAAACTAGAAAGCAAGAATTATCTGAAAAAGAATATAATGATCTTACAGAAGATGAAAAAAGATTATGTCGTAGAAATCAAGCAAGAAAGGGTAATTACAATTTAAATAAAACAGCTGTTAGTTGTGGTGTAAAAGATTTAGCTAGATTCCATAATGCTGGATATAAAGGGTTATATAATGGAGAAACAGCGGATGATATATTTAAAAGAAAGAAATTAAGATATAGAGAAGACATATTAGATAATATGGGTAGCGAAGAACTAGCTGATAACATCTTTAGAATTGCGCAAACGGATGCTAAATTAAAAAGAGATAATGTAGATAATGAATATACTGCTGATTCTGTACATTATGAAATAGGTAAGAAGGTACGAAGAGCGATTGCTGATATGGGAGGTATTATGCCAGAAGATTTAAAAACGCCTGAAAAGAGCTTGAAAGAACTAGAAAGGGAAAATAAAAAGACATCTATAGATTGTGATACATAAAATGGACAAGCGGTTATAGAAATGCGTAGTTCATATGGAGGATGATAAAATGAATGAAATAAAAGAATACACTGAAAAAGTATTTGAAGATATTAAACATATTGATGAGAATGGTAATGAATACTGGTTAGCAGAGAATTAAAAATGGATGAATACGTAAGCTGTAATCACGTATGGACGGAAATATCGTGCGATGAAAGTAATTATAATCTTTTAGACCATTTTGTCCAGATGGACAAAATGGTAGAAATAAAACAAAAAAGAAAAATTAAAGATTATAGGTTATCCCAATATGCATGTTATTTGACAACGCAAAACTAGCATGTAAAAACTCAAACATTAAGGTCAATGACCATTTTGCCAACGTTGGCAAAATGGTTGATATAGGTTCAAATGCCAAAAGAATAACTAAAGATTTTAGACTAACAAGATATGCTTGTTATCTTATTGCACAAAATGGCGATTCTAACATGATTACAACTGCTCTAGCTAAAATTACATGTCACGAAAGCAGATATAACATCGATGATCATTTTGCGTTGCGCCGCAAAATGATAGATCTAGCTAACAGAAGATTTACCTACCCCTAGTAAAAGTTTAAAAGAATTAGAAAAGGAAACCAATAAGTTAAAAGAATAAATAAAAATTATGGTATAATATTAATGGTGAATACAAATGGATAGATATAATGAACTTGTTGATTTAATAAATAAAGCAAACTATGAATATCACGTTTTAGATAATCCTACTACTTTAACGGATGAAGAGTATGATAATTATCTAAGAGAATTATATGAAATTGAGGAAAAGAATCCTGATATTATTAGAGAGGATTCTCCAACGCATAAAATAGGTGGCGTTATTTTAGATAAATTTGAAAAAGTGACGCACAAGATTCCTATGATGAGCTTGGCCGATGTTTTTAATGAAGACGAAATAGCTGAATTTGATGAAAGAATAAAAAAAGAAGGTATCAATCCTAAATATGTATGTGAATTAAAAATTGATGGTTTATCTGTTTCTTTGCGATATGAAAAAGGTATCTTAAAGAGCGCTGCTACGCGTGGTGATGGGGTAGTTGGTGAAGATATAACAGCTAATGTAAAAACAATTAAACAAGTACCTTTAAAATTAAAAGAACCTATTGACATTGAGGTTCGTGGCGAGATATACATGAGTAGGGAAATGCTTGCTAAATTAAATGAAGAAAGAGCTAAGAATAATGAGCCTTTACTTAAAAATTGCCGTAATGCAGCAGCTGGTTCTATAAGACAATTGGATTCTAAAATAGCTGCACAAAGAAATTTAGAGGTATGGATATATCATTTGCCAAATCCAGCTGATTATGGTATTAAAACACATTACGAAGCTTTAGATTTTATGAAAAATTTAGGTTTTAGAACTAATCCTAATAATAGACTAGTTAATTCGATTGATGAAGTTATGCAATTTATTGAAGAAAAAGGTAATCTAAGGGATAGTTTACCTTATGATATTGATGGTGTTGTAATTAAATTAAATAATATTAACGAGCAACAAATAATGGGTTATACTGTTAGATATCCTAAGTGGGCTATAGCTTATAAGTTTCCTGCTTTGGAGGTGTCTACTAAATTACTAGATATTAAATTCACAGTAGGTAGAACTGGACAGGTTACGCCTAACGCCATTTTGGAACCTGTTATGTTGATGGGGTCTTTGATTTCTAAAACAACATTACATAATGAGGATTATGTAATTAATAAAGGACTTAAAATAGGTGATACTGTTTTAATTAAAAAAGCTGGTGATGTTATACCTGAAGTTGTAGGGTGTAAGAAGGATTTAAGAACAGGTATTGAAAAAGATTTTGTTATGACTAAAACATGTCCTATATGTGGTTCTAGTTTAATCAAAAAAGATGCAATATATTATTGCGTTAATGATAATTGTGATAAAAAGAATATTGAAAATTTAATTCACTTTGTATCAAGAGATGCTATGAATGTTGAAGGTTTTGGAGATAATATAGTTGAAGATTTCTATAATATGGGCTATTTGAAGAAAATATCTGATTTCTATGATCTACGCAATTATAAAGAAGAATTAAAAGAACTAGAAGGTTTTGGAGATAAAAGTATTAATGGATTATTGGATAATCTAGAAAAGAGTAAACAAAATTCTTTAGAAAAATTATTATTTGGTTTAGGTATTAGACATGTCGGTTTTAAAACGGCTAAGATACTTGCTAGATATTATGGTAATATCGATAATTTGATGAAGGCATCTTTTGAAGAATTGGTAAACATCAAGGATATCGGTGACATTATTGCTCAAAGTATAGTTGATTATTTTAATAATAATCAGGAATTAATAAATACTTTAAAAGAAAAAGGCTTAAATATGGAATATTTAGGTAAGGTTGAAATGAATGATGTTTTTGCTAACAAGACATTTGTTTTAACTGGTACTTTAGAGTCTATCACGCGTAACGATGCTAAAGAAAAAATTGAATCACTAGGTGGTAATGTAAGTGGTAGTGTTAGTAAGAAGACAGATGTTGTTATTGTCGGTAAAGAGCCAGGTAGCAAATATGATGATGCTGTGAGATTAGGCATAACTATTTGGAATGAAGAAGAATTTTTAAAAAATTTAAAATAAAATAAAAAATAGTATTTCATTTTACTATTTTTTTTGGTATAATTATGAATAGTAATGGAGGCTTACAAATGAACAACGAAGTACAAAATAATCAGTTACATTCAGTAGACCCTATGGCTGCTGTTAATAATTTAAATAAAGAAGATGCAATGGAAGAGGCATTATCACATACTAATCAATATACGACTTTTGAAATGCCTAAACAAGAAGTAATAGAAACACCAAAAAAGGAAAATCCTAAGTCAGCTTATATTTTGATAGCGATAATTGTGATTATAATGGCTTTATTTATTGCTTTCTTGCCACAAATTTCAAAATTATTCGGATGGTAAAAGTGACTTTGGTCACTTTTTCTTACTTAGAGAATTAGGAGGTAATTATGGCTTTTAATAATATTGTTGAATTGCTTAAAAAAATTGCTGATGTTTTATTAGTATGGTTAGTATTATTCTACATGCTAAAGAGTATTAGAAAAAATGTTAAAATGGTATTACTATTTAAAGGTATTCTTATTGTTATTTTACTTAAGGTAATAAGTTATACTTTTGGTTTAGTTACGATTGATTTCTTACTTGATTATATTATGGAGTGGGGACCACTTGCAATTATCGTAATATTCCAACCAGAAATAAGGAATGTTTTGGAACAATTAGGACGTAGTCAATTGTTGGGTAGACATAAAACTTTAACAGTTGATGAGAGGGAAAAGATGGTTTATGAAATAGCTGGAGCTTTAGATTATTTCAGAAAACAATCTATTGGAGCTTTAATTGTTTTAGAACGTGATAATAGTTTGAGTGATTATATCGAGAAATCTAAGAAAATATATGCAGATATATCAACTGATTTATTGGTATCTATCTTTTTCCCTAATAATCCATTACATGATGGTGGCGTAATTATTCAAGGTGATAAGATAACTAGTGCGGGAGCTGTTTTTCCTACAAGTGATAGTTTGAAGATAAGTAAAAGATTAGGAACAAGACATAGAGCTGCTTTAGGTATATCTGAAGTAAGTGATTGTATTTCTATTATTGCTTCTGAAGAAACAGGTAGATTATCTTTAGCTATTGATGGTGAATTATATTATAATTTAACTTTGGATGAAATTAAATTACGTTTATTAGAGGAGTTAAGACCAAGAAAAGATGTTTTTGTGGATACTAAGGAGGTAGAAGATGAAAAAGAAATTTCCGAATAACATACTAGCTTCTATTCGCAAAGCATTTGATAAGGTTTTATTTATACCTATTGGTAAGTTTATTAATCTTATAACGACGCTTGCGTCTAAGCCTAGTAAAAAAATAGAGGCTTTACTATCAAGAACCAATACTTTATTATTTATATCTTTAGTTATGGCTATAACGATTTTTATAGTTATTGATCAAAAGAAGATTGGCTATTCAACTTCTTCTGCTGAGGTTATAACAAGTAAACAAGTTAATGTTATGTATGATGAAGACAATTATGTTGTTGAGGGTATTCCAGAGAGTGTTGATATTACATTAATTGGAAATAAAATTGATTTATACATTGCTAAACAATCACAATTTAATGAGGTTACAATTGATTTATGGGGTTTAAAACCTGGTACACATAAAGTTGATATTAAATATGATAGAGTTACTGATGATATTAAATATACTGTTAATCCTTCAGTGGCTACAGTTATTATTTATGAGAAAGTTGTAGCTTCTAAAACATTATCTATTGATTTATTGAATCAAGATGCTTTAGATCAGACATTTATTATGGAAGATGTATCAACTTCTACAGATTCTGTAGTAATTAAAGGTGCTGCATATAAAGTTAATCAGGTAGCTACAGTTAAGGCTTTGGTAGATATGAAGTCATTACCTAAATTTGAATTAGGTAAAACATTTACTGTTTCTTCTACATTAAAAGCATATGATGAAGCCGGAAATGTTGTTGATGTTGAAATAAGTCCAGCTAAAACGGATGTTAATATTTTAATTACTTCACCAAGCAAGGAAGTACCTATCAAAGTTATACCTAAGGGTAAGGTTATCTACAATATGGGTATTAGTAATATTGCTATTAATGATAATCAAAATACAAATGTTACAATATATGGTGCTGAGGATATTTTATCAACTATTGAATACATACCAGTTGAAGTTGATGTTAATGAGTTATCTGAAAGTACACAGTATAAAGTTGAATTAACAAAACCTACAGGAGTTAAACATATTAGCAGTACGAATGCTACTATCGATGTAACTTTAAGTGACGATATATCTAATTTAGACATTGAAAATGTTGGTATATCACAAGTTAACTTAGCTGCAGGATATGGTGTAACACCAGTTGATGTTGATAGTGTAACAGTTAAGATTAAAGGTGTAACAACTATTGTTAATGACATAACTGCTGATGATATCAATGCTTATGTTGATTTGAATGGCTTAGGTGTTGGAACACATGATGTTGAAATCAAAGTCGTTGGTGATGATGCAAGAGTTGAATATTTACCTTCAATTTTGAAAATGAAAGTTAGAATATATCAAAAATAAACTTCTTAATTAAGAAGTTTATTTTTCTATATGGTCAAATAAAATACCAATATTAATTAATCCTGTAATACCAACTAAGGTATATATTACTTTAGGCATAAACGATGTTTCACCAAAGATGGCTGTAACTAAGTTGAAATCAAATAGACCAATCAATCCCCAAACAATAGCACCAATAATTGTAACTACAAGACATGCTTTTTGTAGTGTTTCCAATAAAATCATTCCTTTCTTTAATTATTTTAAACAGATTTTCTTAAATTATTCATTTTTTAAAAAATGTATCAATATAATTAATTGAATAGGAGTGAGAAAGTGAAACGATGTATAACATATTTATTATTGGTGTTTGGATGTTTGAGCTTGGTTGGGTGTAATAAAGAGAAAGATGTTCTTAAAGAATTTAGTAAAAAAGTTGAAAAAAGTAATGGTTACCATTTAGAAGGCGAATTACAAATAATAAATAATGAGGATAGTTATTTATATGATGTGGAGGTATCGTATAGTAAAGGCGATAATTTCCGCGTTAGTTTAAAAAACAAAACAAATAATCATGAACAAATAATTTTAAAAAATAGTGATGGTGTATATGTTTTAACGCCTTCCTTAAATAAAAGTTTTAAATTTCAAAGTCAATGGCCATACAATAATTCACAAATCTATTTACTACAAACTATCTTAAAAGATATAGAAAATGATAAGGATAGAGAACTTAAAATAGAGGATAATTATGTGTTTACTACAAAAGTAAATTATTCAGGTAATAGTGATTTAGTTAAGCAAAAAGTTACTATTGATAAAAATTATGATATAAAAGAAGTTGTTGTTTTAAATAGTGCGGATGTTCCACAAATGAAAATGAAGTTTAATGATATTGATTACAAAGCTACATTTGATGATACTTATTTTTCTTTAAAAGGTAATATGCCATCTGTAACAACAGAGACAACTAGTAATGTTCTTGATTCTATTGTTTATCCTATGTATATACCGCAAAATACGCAATTATCATCGCAGGAAAAAGTTTCTACCGATAGCGGTGATCGTATCATAATGACGTTTAGTGGTGATAATGGATTTATGTTGGTTCAAGAAAAGGTTAATGTCAGTAGTGAAATGCTTACAATACCAATGTTTGGAGAACCATATATTATAACGGATACTGTTGGTGCGTTATCGGATAATTCTGTTACATGGTGTACAAATGGCGTAGAATTTTATGTTGTGTCTGATAAACTGTCACAACAAGAATTATTAGAAATAGCTAATTCAATTAGTGTAGCCAATGTTTCTAAGTAAAAAAATCTTTGATTTTTAAAATAAGTGTGTTATAATTTTACTGGTGATACAAATGAGTAAAGTTCAAACTAAGAAAATTAATAATGAAAACGAAATGGCTAATTTTATTAAATTGATCGTTATCGTAGGTGTTATATTTGCGTTATTCTATTTATTAACAGCGTATATTAATAGAGAAGAAACTACGACAGAAGATACACCAACACAAAAGGAAACAATTCAATATGATGAAATATTAGTTGGTAATATGTTTAAACAATCTGCTAGCAATTATTATTTATTAATTGAAGATGTTGAAGATAAAAATGTTATGACATATGTTGCTTATCTTAATAATTACGCAACTTTAGAAGGTTCTATAAAAGTTTATAAAGCAATTTTAAATAGTTCTTTAAACAAACAATATTTAGCTGATGAATCTAACATAACAAATGATATTACAAAATTTAAAGTTAGCAAAACAACATTACTTGAAATTTCAAAAGGTAAAATTGTTAAATCATATGAAAAACATGAAGATATTTTGGAATTATTAAAAAAGATAACTAAAGGAAATTAATTTTTCCTTTTTTTATTGAAAAAGATGAATTTTATGATATAATACTATATGTATTATGGCTCGTTGGTGAAGTGGCTTAACACATAGCCCTCTCAAGGCTACATTCTCGGGTTCGAATCCCGAACGAGTCACCATGATGATGATAAGTAGGCGCAATGCCTATTTTTTTTATGTTCGCTTTACATATAAAATGAAAAAAGAAAACTTATTCTTGGTATATTTAATTTAAATATGTTATATTATATATGAGGGTGATAAGCTTATGGAGAAAAATACTTCAAGAAAAAAAGTTACAAAACAAGATGATAAATTAGTTGATTTTGAGGTTGTTGAAAAAGAAATAACTGATAAATTAAAAAAGACTAAGTCATTGCCTAAAAAGGAAAACACTAAAACACAAAAAAATAGTTTTTCATTATTTGAGGTTATCTTATTAATAATTATAACTATTTTATCGTGCATATTAGTTGGATATTTTATTGTACCAACTAATACAAATAAGACTAAAACTATTATTGATGATAAGAATGTTGCTAATTTTATCGAACAATATAAATATATATTAGATAATTACTATGGTGACATTGATGAGGATAAGCTAATCAATGAAGCAATAAAGGGTATGTTATCTTCTTTGGATAATTATTCTGAAATAATTGATGAGGAATCTAATAGTTTCAGTATTCGTTTAAATGGCGAATATGAAGGCGTTGGTATTATTATAGCTAACGATAATAAAGGTAATATCATTGTTCAAGGTGTATATAAGGATACACCTGCTGATAAAGCTGAGATTTTACCGGGTGATATGATCACAAAATTTAATGACATGTCTTTGAATGGTGTTTCAACGACGACATTGGTTAGTTTAATTTCTTCAAGTGATGATATGAAACTAACTATTGTTAGAGATGGCGTTGAAATGGTAAAAAATATATCTAAAGAAAGTATTACTATTAAATCAGTTGCCTATGAAATGCTTGATGACAAAATAGGTTATATCAGTATTGATATTTTTGCTCTTAATACGGCTAGTCAATTTTCTGCGGCTATAGATGATTTAGAAAGTCAAGGTATGAAAAGCTTAATTATCGATCTAAGGGATAATACTGGTGGACATTTATCAGCTGTAGAAAGCATGCTAAGTTCATTAATGAATAAGAAGAACGTATTGTATCAATTAGAGGATAAAGATGGAATTACTAAATACTATTCACGTGGTAAAGTAAATAAGAATTATCCTATAGTTGTTTTACAAAATTCAGCTTCTGCTTCAGCTAGCGAGATTATGGCTGCTGCTTTAAAAGAAAATTTAAATTCATATATAATAGGTACAAGAAGTTTTGGTAAAGGTACTGTTCAAACATTGAAAGATGCTTCTACAGTTCAATATAAAGTTACGACTAAGAAATGGTTAACACCAAAAGGGACTTGGGTTGATGGTGTAGGTGTTACACCAGATAAAACAGTTGAATTGAGTGAAGAATACTATCAAAATCCAGGATTTGATACAGATAATCAATTAAATGCAGCTATAGAATATTTAAAATAAAGACGAAAGTCTTTTTTTGTTGGTAAATTTGTTTTTGTGTTGTATAATTGATGTAGAGGTGCGAGAATGAAGAATATATGTATAGGAGACAAGTATCAAATTCAATGTTATAAGCATAATGGTAAAATACATAGAGCCTGGGATGAAGCAATAGTATTAGATGTTCAAAAAGATTATATTGTTTTCGGAAATAATAAAACAAAGGTTACAGAGGCACAAGGTACTTATTGGAAGACTAAGGAGCCTGCAGTTATGTATTTTAAAAAGAATAGCTGGTATAATGTAATAGCTCAGATGAAAAAAGATGGCGTTTATTATTATTGTAATATAGCCACACCATTCATTATAGAGGATAATACTATTAAATATATTGATTATGATCTAGATTTGAGGGTATTTCCTAGTAAAGAGTATAAAGTGTTAGATCGTTTGGAATATGACTACCACAGAAAACTTATGGGTTATAGTGATGATTTGGATAAAGTTATTAAAAACGCTTTAACAGAATTAATTGACGAATATAGTAAAGGAAACATTATGTTTGATGATAATAAGAATAAAGAATATTGTTCTTTATATTTTAAATTAAAAGAAGAAGAAAAAAATAGTAATTTTTCTTAAAAAACATCATATATTATATTGAATGATAAATATTTTTATCATTTTGAAATAGCTGTCTATAATTAGGCAGCTATTATATATAGATATGGATAATTTACAGAAATTGTCGGAAAAAGAAAAAAAGTTAAAAAACTTTAAAAAAAGTATTGACTTAGATTTCTAGATTTGATATATTATGTAAGTCGTTGCAAAAAGTATAAATTTGCAATAACAAAAAATACATATCAATCCGACAAATTTTACGAAATTTGTCGAAAAAAGAAAAAAAGTTAAAAAACTTTAAAAAAAGTATTGACTTAGATTTCTAGATTTGATATATTATTAATGCGCAACGAAAAAGGCGCGGAATGATCTTTGAAAACTGAGCAAAATGTCAATTCAAATTAGCTAGGATTAATTTCAAAAATTCTAAAAATATTTTATTGGAGAGTTTGATCCTGGCTCAGGATGAACGCTGGCGGCATGCCTAAGACATGCAAGTCGAACGAAGGGGCCCATTGATAATTATTGAAAGTGGAGTGCTTGCACAAAACCGGATTTAGTTTGATTTGGATTTTCCCCTTAGTGGCAGACGGGTGAGTAACACGTGGGTAATCTACCTCGAAGACTGGGATAACGTTTAGAAATGAACGCTAATACCGGATAATTCATATTTAGATAACTAGATATGCTAAAAGGAGCTTCGGCTTCACTTCGAGATGAGCTTGCGGTGTATTAGCTAGTTGGTGAGGTAATGGCCCACCAAGGCAACGATGCATATCCGAGCTGAGAGGCTGAACGGACACATTGGGACTGAGACACGGCCCAGGCTCCTACGGGAGCCAGCAGTTAGGAATATTCGTCAATGGAGGAAACTCTGAACGAGCAATGCCGCGTGAGTGATGACGGTCTTTA
>JAEEGL013176586.1_pt1 | contig 16314 bp, 8 predicted proteins | sample 9134231 | NCBI WGS metagenome assembly JAEEGL01 (sample SAMN16246548, study PRJNA631951) | gut metagenome | biome: gut microbiome; feature: rumen; material: fiber-attached | host: Bos | place: Iran: Karaj | collected 2018-10
CCCAATCCCCAATCCCCAATCCCCAATCCCCAATCCCCAATCCCCAATCCCCATGGAAAAATAAATATAAAGAATAATATGTTAGAAAATATAAAATAACTAAAAATTAATAAATAAATAAAAAAAAAATTAAATGAAAAGTATTTATAAAATTCTAATCTTAAAATTTTGTTGTAAAATATATTGGAATCACTGGGGAGGTTCCCCTCTACCCATCAGGAGGGAACATGCCATCTCTCCCACCCATACCAAACATTTCTTTATTTTTTTCAATTTATTTCTTTTTATTATTTAACTATTTTAATTATAATTAATTATAAATAAATTCCCAAAAAAAAATATTAATTTATACTTATTTATTAGTAATAACTTTTTTTCGTCAAAAAAAGTATATTATTAATTATCTTTATCTTCATTATCTGAATTATCTTTATCTTTAAACTCTTCAAAATTACTATTATAAACATCAATGATTTTTTCAGGTATATCAATTTCAAAAAAAGATTGATTAATAAATCCTTTAATTTCATTAAATTCATCTTCACTGAATTCATCATTTAAATAATTAGAATATAATATTTTAATATTTTTTGACATTTTCATAACTATTCTAGCATGAATTTCTTCATCATAACCAGGATTATTTTTTAAATCAATATTTAATAAAATAGTATTTTTTCTCATTATTCTAATAAAATTTTTACAAGATTCTTTGTTTAAATTATTTTCACTTAAATCTATTGCTCTAATATAATTATCATTTAATAAGGAATTACATAAATAAAAAGAAGTTATTTCATTTAATAAATTACCTTTTAAACCAAGTGAAATTAAACCTTTTAGACCATTAAATTTTATACTTTTTTCATTTCTTAAATTATTTTCCCATAAAATTTGATCTCTTCGTTGATTATGTCTTGAAATAATTCTTCCTAAGATTTTACCATATTTATCTTTTAAATTATTATAACTTAAATCGATATATGATATTGAAGTATGATTTAATAAACTTCCAATTATAATTTCAAAAGGTTTTAAATTTATATTACAATAATTTATTGCAATTCTTTGAATTGAATTATTTTCTGATAATCCTTTTGATAATATTATTGAACAATCTTCACTTAAATATAAATCTGTTATACTTATTGATAATATATTTAATGATAGGTTTATTTGGGTTGACAAACCTTTTATTATTGAATTTTTTTTCTTTAAAAATAATAATTTCTTATCTCTTTCATCTTTTTTTTCTTTTGAATTTTTCTCTTTCTCTTTTGTATTTTGGTTTTTAAATATAAATTCTTTTTTATTTGGATTTTTATTTCCTAATCTTATATGCTTAAAAGAAAAATGATTTTCTAATAATTTACTTATTACATTTATTTCTTTTAATGTATAATTATCTATATATATATTAATTTGATTCTTTGATAATTGCTCTAAAAATATTTCATTTGGATTTAATAAATATTTATAACATATTTTTTTATAGTCTTCTGTTATTTTTAAATTTTCTGAAACATTTTTCTTTTTTATAAATATTATATTCGATGATGAACTTTTTTTTAATGTTTTAAATATTTTTGAAGTACTTTTACTTATTGTGGTTAATTTTGTTTTTGATTTACTATTATTCATTTTTCAAAAAATAATTTGAATAATTTTTTATTAGTCAATATTAATTTTTTAATATATTAATTATTATGAATTATATTTTAATACTCTCCTAAAAATAAATTTATACGATTAAAAAAATAATTAAATGAAAAAAAATAATAGGTGAGTATTAGGAAAAAAAAGTTAAGAAAGAAATGAACATTAAATCTCTGGAAAAAAATTTAACTAAATAAAATGGGAAACACATATGAAACAAATGAAAAAATAAATGAACCATATTTAGATTGTAAAGAAAAATGTAATAACTGTGGTAGAAGTCAATGTTTCAATAATATAAATCTTCATAAACAGATATTTGAATTAGGAAAACAATTTGAAAATAAAGTAAATGATATACCAAATTATTTATCAAAAAAACTAAATGAAATTTCAGATGATTTAGAAAAAAATTATAATATTATTCATGGTTGTACGGGTTGTACAGAAAGTAATCATTTTATAGAAGAAGTTACTTTACAAAAGGATATTATTGTAAATGACATAAAAAAAATAAATAATAATTTAAGAAATTTATATAAAAATGAAGTGAAAATTTTGGAAAATGAACATTATTATATTTTAAATGAATTTAGAAATGATTTTAATATAAAAAAAAAGAATTACATTAAAAAAGAAAATCCTAAAATAAAAGAACTTGAAATTGAAAAACAAAATGTTGAAGAAATAAAAACCAAAAAAAAAAATGGAATATACACAAGATTATAAAGATGATATAATAAATGAATATATGAAAGAAGAAAATATAAAATATGAAAATAATCTTAAAGATGAGAAAAAATTAATTGATAATGAATATTCATTTAATATTGAAGATATAAAATTTGAATATACAGAAAATGAAAAAGAAACAATGAATTTATATAAAAATCAAATAAATCAAATTCAAAATTATTCAAAAATAATTCCGAATTATAATGATATTATAAATAATTTTAAATTAAATGTTTATTTCATAAATAATTGTTAAACTTTTTGATTCATATTCATCATCATTAGATTATTAAACATAAATATAATTTTTTGACTAAGAATTGCTTTATTTTTTAAATCATTTATTTCAATTTCTTTTTTACTTTCAAATTCTTTTCTTTTTACTTCCATTTCAACTTCTTTTTCTTTTTTTTCTAAATCTTTAGAATGCTGATATTTAATTAATTCAATTTTATATTTATTTTTTATTGAATTTAAAACTTCAACTTTTTTAAGTTCAATTTCGCTATTAAATTTTTCTTCTTCTAATTGTATTTCTTCTTCTAAATTCTGAATATCTTGTTCTAATGCTCTTATTATATTTTTTTCTTTTAGACATTCATTATTATATTCATTTATAATTGCTTCTAATTCATTTTCAAATTTTAATTTTTCTAACTCTTCTTCATATTTATATTTTTCTTTTTTATTTTCATATTCTTTTTCCTTTATTACTTTTTCTCTTTCATATTCTTTTATTTTATTGTTTCTCTTATGATATTCTTCAATAATTTCATTTTTTAATTTATTTGCATTATCAAATAATTTTCTATATCTACTTAATTTTTCTTTGTGTACAACAAAGTTATATCTCTCACCACTAAAACATTTAGAGAAATGAGAATGATTTTCAATTTGATCTCTTAATCTTTCAGCTTCATAAATTACACTCATTTATTTTTATCTTTTATTTTTTCTATAACTGGGTTTAATTTCAATTTTAACTTTTTTTAATAAATACATTTAATGATAATTTAAAAATAGTTTTGGAATTACAATAAATAATTAAGAATTTTTTCACCTACATAATAATATTTTAAAAAAACCTTTAAAAATAAAAAATTGGAAAAAAATAAAAAAAATGAAAACAATATTATAAACAAACCTAACTCCAAACTTTAATAGTTCTATCCCCACTTCCAGTAATAATATTTCCATTTTTTAATTGAATAACATCAGCAACAAAAATAGAATGAGCATTTTTAACTTCACTAATTTTAACAATATCAATATTATTTTTATCGAATTTAAACTGACATAAATCACAAATTCCTTCATATTCTTCAGAAATTATAAAGCTTTCATTTTCTAAAGAATAAATACATTGAATGACATTATTATTATTATTTTTAATACTTTTGACAAATTCATGAGAATTTAAATTAATAATAAAAATTTCCATTTTCCCAATAATACCTAAATAAATATCACTTAATAAGCAGAAACAATTAACCCAACTAGAAACCTTAATATTAAATAAACTAAATTTATTTCTATAATTTTTAATATCCCAAAATCTAATACATTCTTCTCTATCACTTATACTAACAATTTCTTTTCTAAATTTTAACTCAAATAAACTTCTAATTCCTTCTTTATGACCACCTAAAATTTTATATATATTATAGTATATGTTTAAACCTTCTTTTTTCCATATTCTTATTGTTTTATCATATGAACAAGAAGCAATATTACCATTTGATAATTCTATTGATTTATAAACCCAATCTGTATGACCATATAAAATTTGATCTACATTATATTTTGAATTTGAAATTATTGATATTATATTTATTTTCTTATCCTGTGATGATGATATTATTTTCCCATTTTTTAATATTGAAATATTAAAAACTCTATTTTTATGTTCTTTTATTTTTATTTTTTCAGTAAATGTATCTTTATCATATATTATTATTGTTCCATCTGAAAATGATGATGCTAAATCATTATTATTTAATATTGATAAACAATATACTTGTTCACATGCTATAGTTGTTGATATATTTCTATCATTTATTTTCTTATTATTAAAATTTTTTTCTATGTTTGATATCTTTAATAATTGCTCTGTATTATAAGATAATATATTTATTTTTGATGTTGTGTATTTTTCAATTTTTGATATTATTTTTTCTTGAATTGAATCAAAAGATTCTGAAATTACTTTTAAATTCTCTATTATTTCATAATTTATTTTATTTTCTTTTATTCCTTTTTCATAATCTTTTAATACATTATCTAATAATAATATATAATTTGAATTTTCTTCTTGGTATTTTTCAAATAAATTCTTTATTTCATCTATTAATTCCATAAGAGAATTTATTATAGTATTTATTTTTTTCTTTGTTAAAATTATTTTCTCTTCTCCTCTTTCAATATAGTTTTTTATTATTTTAATTTCTTCATTTTTTAAAATATCATTTTTAAAATCAAAAATTTGATGTTTTTCATGTTTAATTCTACATATTTTACATAAATTTTCACAACATTTTAAACAATAAGAATTTAATTCAATACTATGTTGTAAACAAGTATAATTAATTTTTTTTAAAGAAATTAATTTATGAACCGAAGAATGAACTGGCTTACAATCAGCACAATATTTTCTATTACAAATATTACAATAATATAAATTTTCATTTTCTAATTCACAATCATCACATTTTAATTCTTCTTCTTCTTTTTCTTTCATATTATTTAATCTATTTATATAATTTTTTAAAGTCATTTTTCCATTATGAAAATTTCTACAAGTATAATTTATATTTAATATTGATTCTTCAGATTCTGAAAAAGATAAAATTTGAGGAAAAGGACATTCAAAACATTTAATTTTCATTTTATAATTTAAAAACTTATTTTTTAACTTTATATATTTTTCAAATAAATAATTTTTAAATCTTTTATTCATAATTTAAATTATAAGTCATTGAAGTAAAATATTTTTACTTTTTTGATAATTTAAAATATATATTTTAATTTGAAAAAAAAATGAAAAAAACAAGAAATGCGAAATTTTATTTTTTGAAAGAAAAAAAACCACCAACAAAATATTTTATAAAACAACAAACAATAGATAATTCAATATCAAAATCTCGTTTATCAAAATCTTTAATGGGAAATAAATTAAATTTTAAATTAGTAGATATAAAAGGAAATGCAACTCCAAAACTAATGAATAAAGAAATAAATAAAGTATCTTTATCTTTTCAAAAGAAAAAATATAAGAATATATTAACTCAAGAAAAAAAACCAACAAAATTAAAATATTTAAATGATGATATTTTAGATAAAATATTTTTAAAAAAAGAAGAAAATAATCATATAATAGAACACACAACAAATGCAAATAATAAAAATAATATAAATTTAAATGATAATGATAAAAATCTTACATTTTTAAGAACAAAAACAATTCAACAAAGAGTTTCAAAAATTTCAGAAAAAAATAATTTAAATGAAAAAAATAAATATGATTATTTCACTGGATTATTAAATAATTCTTTAGCAGATATTAAAAATGTTAATATTAATAAATATTCTCATGTTGCAAGATTAGCTTTACATGTTAATGATAAATTAGATGTTATTGAAGAACATGTTAAAATTATTAAACCTCAAAATAAATTTGCTAAATTTAAATTACTTTTAAAAAATCAAAAAGATAAAAATATAAATTTATTAAAAGAACTTTATGAAAGTAGAGTTCAAAATGAAAATATTTTAAAAGATTATATTAAAAGATTAAAAAATTAAAATCCAATATTTTAATAAAAAATGTGTTATTGAATTTTAATTTTTGAGTTTGAATTAATTTATTTTGATTAATATATTATTATATATGATAAATTAAGTAATGATAATTTATAAATTTAGAATATATAAATTAAATCATATTAAAATATTTAATTTAATTTAAATTTTAGAATAATTATTATAAATTTAAAAAACCAAATTAAGTAATTTTCCTGAAAAAAAAATATATAAAATACAAAATTTACACAAAAACAAAAAATAAAAAACTTCAACTTAAAAAAAATAAAAAAAAAAATGTTAGACTCAAATATAGAAAAAGAAATAAGCATAAAACAATATAATGGAATAAAAAATGAGCGTTATTCTCCAAAAGCAGAAGAAAGTTCATTTTCCTCGAATTTAAAAATAGATAAATATATGAAAAAAAATTCAATAAATACAAACAAAGAAAATAAAGACACAACAAATATATCATTTAACCCAATAGAAAATTCAATAACAAATTATACAAATCAAAATGAAGAAATTCCTTTTTCAAGTAATATAGATAAAATTGAAGGAAATAATAGTAGAATGGGACCTTTATTTTCTGAAAATTCTTTTGATTGGGAATTAATTAAATCTCAAAGAAATTCTGCTAATCCAAACGACAAAAAAAAAAAATTAAAAACTTATGGAAGTGATAGAGAAATTAAAGATAGTTATTTTAAAGATAATCAAAAAGATAGTTTTAAAGATAATAATATTAATAATAATAATATTGATAATGATGGTAATTCAGTTGAAAATGATTTAGTAAAAGTCATTCAAGATAATGAAGATGAAAATATAGAGAATAATAAAATTAACAACAATGTTTATAATAAAAATTTGGGATATTTAAATTTTGATATTTTAGAAGTAAATGAAGATGAAGAAGAAGATAAAAAAACTAATGTAAATGAAAGAGTTACTTTACATTCTAAAAATTCTCAAAATGAAAAAAATCCTTTTAACAATTTTAATTTTAATAATATGACATATAATGATAATGAATGTTTTGTTAATAATATAAATGAAGAAGATTATTCTTTTGAAGAAGATAATGATACCAAAAATAAATCTTTGAAATATGAGAAAAAAAATAATGAATGTTTTAAAGATAATCAAAAAAGTAGAGATGAAAGTTTAAAAGACTATAAAACTAATAAAGAAATTAAAGTAAATTATAGTAAAAGTTATAAAGAAAAAGATAATATAAGTATTAAAGATAAAAGTAAAATTGAAAAAAAAAAGGTTAATTTCAATTTTGCTTTTAAATTAAAAGAAACTTCTTATGACAATTCAACAATTAAAAAGGATCCAAATGAAATTTTAAAAGAAACAATAAATTTAATAAATAAAATAAATAAAAAAAATATAAAAATTACAGATAAAGATATTGGAAATAATTATTATTTATATGAAACTTATCCAAAAATTTCAAAAGACAACGAAGAAAAAAAATATTATTTTGAAAGAAATATAAATAAATTTATCGATGAAGAAGATCCATATTATTTTATTCAAAGAAGAAATAGTTTTTTAAAGAATAAATATTGTGAAAATAAATTATCAATTAATTCAGGTATTTCATCTAAAACTTATAAAAATTATTCTAGAAAGACTTCAAATAATTTAACAAATAGTTTAAATATTATGATTAATGAAATTTCTAATAGGAAATATACTTTTAAAAAAAGTAATAAAATAAAAATAGGAGAAATGGAAGATATAACTTCTTTGATTTATAAATTAGGAATTAAAAATTTAAAAGATAATAATTTATTAAAACTACTATCTAATATAGTTTCTTTTCGACAAATTGAAAATGATGGTTTTTCTTTTTATAGAGCTTTTATTTTTTCTTTATTTGAAAATTATATAAATTATAATAAATCAGAAGATATAATTTTTTTAACCAATGATATAATAAAAACAATTCCTGATGTAAAAAATTATGATAAAATAATAAATGTAATAAGAGAATTTAAAAAAAATTATAATATTGAAATAATAGAAAATGCTTTTAATGATTCAGAGTTATTTTTTGATGAAGCAATATTATTTTATTTACAAAAATGTGTTGTAGAAATAAAGAATAATGATATTAATAAATATTATGAAATAAATTATGAATTTATAAAAACTGTTTGTGATTTATTTGAAGTTAATGTTAAAATATTTTATTTAATTGGAAATGAATATTCTTTTAAATTTAATGATTTAGTTATTAAATCTAATAATTCAAAAAAAGCAACAACAACTTTAAATTTTGCTTTATTTTATAATTCTTTTTATTTAGTTTATTCAAATCAAGACATTGATACTTCACTTATAAATAATAATTTAATAAAAGAAACTTATATTGTTAATAATTTAGAAGAAACAGAATGTAAAAAATGTAAAAAAGCAACATCATCTTTTATTTTAATAACAAATTATAATGTTCTTTTTTGTTATAAATGTTTAAGTTCCTATTTAAATAATATTTTAATTAATAGAGCAATAATGTTTGCAAAGAATAATTTTATAAATTTAGAATATTATACAAGATCAATAAATATATATGAAGAAATAGATATTACACCTTCTATTTATTTATCAATATATAATAATTCAATTTTTGAAGAAATACATTCAATTATTTTAAAAATATGTTTTAATTGTTTTAATATATCAGAAACAATAATAAAATTAGAATGTTATTGTCAATTTTGTCAAAATTGCTTAGAAGAATTTATAGATAAAGCAAGTGATAATTATAAAATATTAAATGATTATGAAAAAAATACAAAGGCAAAAATAAATTGCTTATGTAAAGATAATTTCAATTTAGATGAAGCTTTAAAATATTCTAAAAAAATTCAAAAAGAAGATTATATTGAAGCTAAAAAAAGATTAAATAATTATATTAATTCTAAATGTTGTATTTGTGTTAAAGAAATAGGAAAATATGATAATATAAAATTAAAATTAGAAAATAATGAATATCATTTAATTTGTATTGATTGTTACAATGATATTAATAAAAGTTATAATAGTAATTTTATTAATGGAGAAAATCTTGATAGTTTTAGTTATGGAAATTCAAATAAAATTGATTGTAAAATTTGTTTTAAAGAACATTCAATTATTGATGAAGCAGAAAACAAAAAGAAATATATTAGAAAACATAAAAATAATGTTTGTAGTGGATATTGTACTAATTCTAAATGTTTTATATATTAGATAATTTTTAAGTTATTTTTTTTTTTCTTTTAAATGATTTATTTATAAATTTTATCTTTTGGTATTATGTTGAATTTATTACTTATATTTTTTGAAAAAAAATATAATAAAATAAATATTAATTCCTATAACTCCTAATCAAAAAAATCAAATTATTGATTAATAAAAAAAAAAAAAATAAAAATAAATATCAAATGTCAAACGAAGGATTATACTGGGACAGTACTCCTTTCATTCCAATGGCAGGAGTGACAACATCAACATCAGGTCAAAGTGCAGATTTATCAATTCGTCAAGATCTATATAACCCAGGAGTAGCTTCAACTCCAGAACCACAGGCAAAATATCGTAATACTCGTCATTTAATTCCAGGAATAAAGCAATTACATTATGGAGTATACAATGATCCAAAAGATTATGAAGATCTAGTTCATGGTGTTCCTACAAAAGTTTCTGATCATGTTCCTGATTGTATTAAGGGAAATAATTTAAATGGAAATAAATATTTTATGAATCAAATTGCAGAATCACAATATCCTTCCTCTAAAAGAGAACCTCTTGGTAAATCTATTATGAGAAATTATATTTTCCCTGAAGAAGTAAAAAGTGATGGTTTTAGATTTGGTATTCCTACTTCTGGAATTATGAATGCTAAAGATGTTATTTATAATGGTTGTTTACTTGATGAACCTCCTGATGTTAAGAAATTATACAATAAAACTCATGGTTTCACTGATCCAGGTGAACAACAGAAAAGAGATTATAAATGGATGTTTGATCCTAATCAACATGTTTTCGGTTTTTTCACAGATAAGGAATTAGATGGTGCTAAAAAAAGTTTAATGACAGATAATTTATATAATCCATATCCTCAAACTAAGATAGTAGAAAAAAGACTAGAAGATTTTAGATCATCAACAACAGATATGTTAGGAAAGAGTAAATATTATGGTACACTTCATCCTAAATATGGTGATGACTTTGCTTTTGGTAAAAGATCAAATTTCGGTGATCAATGGAATGCTGGAAGATGCATTCATGGAGACGCAAGTACTGTTAGTGAGAAGTCTGTTGCTCCTGATATTGATTTAGGAAGAGATTATCATTATGCTGAAAAATTAAAGTCACTTCAACCTATTGAGAGAGATCCTAATAAAATTTATGGTGTTCCAAGTATTAGAAGTGATTTACAAAAAAAAACTATTAAGAGTGTTACTGATATTAAAAATTATGGGGATGAACCTGATGTTTATGAATTACTTTATCCTCATCCTTGTGCTATTAGAGGTGTTCATGATGAAGAATTTGATGTTCTATATACTAAAGAAGAAATTTATGCTCTTATGAAAAAATATGATTTTGAAATTCCTGAAGAAGAATATAATTTAATTTATCAAGTCGGATTAAAAAATTATCCTAATGATGAAGGAAAAATGTCTCCTAAAAGTTTTATTAGTACTATGAGGAATTTGAAAAGGGAATATCAAAAATATAGAACTTTGGTTAATGCTGCTTGTTAAGATAATTTAAATTTTTTTTTAATTTTAAAAGTAATTTTTTTTATTGTTTTATGATAAAAAATCTAAAAGATATAAAAAATACTTTAATAAAACTTTTAATATTTTTTAATAAAATATAACTTGTTCTTAATTATTAAAACAATTTAAATATTCTATTTAAATGGAATTTAATTTTTGAAATTGTATTTAAATAAAGGCATTAAAGCAGAAGCATCATCAACATCACCACTTACTTCAAGGAACAAATATGTCTTATTATCTTCAAGAGGAACTTTACTATTAGCTTTATAAATATCTTCAATTTTTTGACCAAATCTATCTTTATTAGAAGGCATAAAAGTTTGAATAATACTTACATTATTAGCAGTAATAACACTGATATCAACATTATATTCTTTTTTGACTTCATCAATAAATTCTTGACAAGTTTTACTTCCATTAATAACAATTTTATCCCAAACCGTCCATTTAGGAGGAATAGCTTTAACTGGTCCTAAAAGTAATTCATCATAGTCTTTATCTTGCATTTTTATAACTTCTGCTGGTTCAGTCATAACAAATAAACAAATTGCTAAATTAAGGAAACAATTTCTCATATAATCTATTTTTTGAGTTTGTAATAAAGTATATAATTGTAATGAAACAATTCCTGTAATTGATGCTGTTGTAGTAGCAATTGCAGGTATAATTTTCCCAGCAATCATTTTAGTTTTTTGTCTATCACTTTCTTTAATTTTATAATTTCTTGCTCTTAAATTTGAACAAGCATGAACGAAATCAATATGACCATTTGAATCATCATCTTTTTCAAAATCTTCAGGATGCATTTTTGAAGGATCTGCTTTAGTTTTATCATAAAGAGATAATTCCTTCATTAAAGCAGCTAATTGTGAATCTTCTTCAGCTTGTAATTTTTCAGGATCAGTTGGTTCAGGATCAGGATCATCATCTTTTACTTTTATGTTAACATTTTTAGGTTTGAAAGGGGGTATTGTTACTTTACTTGAAACTTCCTTAATATAATCATCATCTGTTTTTGCTTCAATTGAAAGTGCTCTTGCTAATATAATTGCATATTCTTTAACAAACATTAAACAAAGTGGTTCATTTGCGTCATATGGTATCGGATGAGGAACTCTTTTTGAACCAGACCAGAACATTGAACCATCTTGATTTTTATAATCTTCTGGGAAATTATATAATAATTGTGAGATTCTATAATTGTAATTTTCAGTATATTGCATTACGGCATATTCTATTACTTTATCAAAGGAATGTTCAGCTTCGAGAACTACAATATCTTTAATTGTTTTCAATTTCTGTAATTGAAGAGTTGTATTTCCTTCTTTTTTTAAATCTTTATAAAAATCATCTGGGTTTTCTACTAATTTTTTAGCATCTGCAACAACATCAGTGAAATATTCATTAAAATGATCTCTTCCCCATTCAATACAATGTTCAATCATTGATGGGAAATTATGCATAGTACACATTGGAACTGATTCTTGAACTGGATCTTGAGTATCATTATAACATGAAGTAACATGAGGAACAATCATTTGGACATGAGCTTTAGTTCCTAAAGTACCAGAATCTATAAGTGCTTTACCATAAATTGTACATTGATTATCTACATATTTTCTTGCTTGAATATTATCTACTGCATTAATTATAAAGGTTTGATCATCCCAGAATTTATCATTAAATATATGCTCATTTTCTGGTCCAACACGTGATTGTAAATCTACACAATTAAATGCTGGATTCATTTTCTTTATTGCCTGACATGCACATTTTGATTTGGAATTACCTACATTATCTTTTCTGAAAAGAAATTGTCTATTTAAATTAGAAACTTCAATGTTGTCATTATCAGTAACAGTGACTTTTTTATTATCTTTAGTGGAAATACCCATTAAAGCAAAATTCTTAAGAAATTCACAACCTAAAGCTCCAGCACCAATCATAAATATATTACTTTTTTCTAATTTATCTTGAATTTCATTACCATAAATTGCTATTTGATCATCATATCTTGAATTCTTTAAAGTTCTATCAGTATTTTCTGGTAAATTTGCAACAGTTTCAAAGAAATCAAAATATAACCATTGATTAATAGGAGTATATTTCCCTGTAAATTTAACTATTTCTTGTGCAACTATTCCACCAAGAAAAGCACAAACAGGTGAAATTTCACTTCTTGCCCAATTTGAAATATTTCTAACAATATTTTCATCAAAATCTTGTGAATTTTCAATCCATTTATATTTCTTTTCTTTAGCTTTGTTATATATATCTTTACTTTCAGCAACAACTTCATCTGCATCTTCCTTTTTATTTAATTCAGGTAATTTTTGATGTTTTTGATAAAAATGGTGAACAGCCATAAAAGCACAATGTAATAATTCATTTCTTCCGAATTTACTTAAATCAATGGGTTCAATAGGGACATCTTTATAAGGTTCTTCCATTTTTTCTTTAAGTGACATATAACTAATTGGTTTAGGGACTTTAACTTGTTCAATAATACCTCCATTAGTATAATCTCCATAAGAGCTAGTATCACCAATAGAGAAAGAAATAGAAGAAATAAATTTAATTTGTCTTGGTTTACCATCATTTAATTCAGTCATTCCACCGACTTCTCTGAAAGTAACATAATCACCATCACCAAGAGCTAATTTTCCACCACCAATAGAATCATCAATGGTAACAACACCTTCTTTCTCTTTGGTAATAATTCTAGCTAAATAAGTTTTACATTCTTCACCATTATTATCTCTAATAAAATGTTCATTTCCAAAATCAACAAAACAATAACCAGTAATACCTAAAGTAGCAGAGTAAATAAATCCAATTTTTTTTTCTCTACATAAAGAATCGACTTCAATCAAAAAGTCCTTATTCATTAATTCAGTAATAACAACAACATGAAAAGAGGGAACTTTACTAAGAATATCATTTCCCTCCATAACAGAGCAATGAACATAAGGATTTAATTCAGCTAATTTTGAAAGACAAGCTTCATCTCTTCTTTTTTTTCCTACATCTTCATCAGTCAAAAAAAAGTTATTTCCTAAATCTTGAATTTTAGTTATTTCAGGATCATAAATTGTGACTGAATGTGGTCCCGCTAAAATTATATTTTTTGCTGTTTCTACTCCTAATCCACGAAGACCAATTAATAACACATCCATCTTTATTAATTTACCCATTGTTTCCATCCCGAATGTTCCTATTTGACGAGAATATAAATTTGTGTCTACTGAAACTTCTTTAGACATTTTTTTTTTTTTTCTTTATATATAAATGTTTTTAATTTAAAAGGGATTTTATATTTTTTTTTCAACTTCTTTATTTTTTTTTTATATTTTGGTTATTAGAGGAACTTAGAAATAGTTATTTTTTTTAATTTTTAATAGGGAAAATAAGGAGATATAATAAATTTTATTTTGTTTTTTTTTAAATTTTAATTATTTTATTTAAATATTATTATATTATTTTTTTCTAGAATTTTTATTAAATGTTTCAATATTTATTAAAATTTAAATAAAAAATAAAAAATTCTTTTTCAAAAAGATAAAAAAAAAATAAAAAATTATGCATAATCAAATAAAAACGAAATACCTCCTCTATGTCCTTGAATAGGTTTAATCAAAAACATCTTTCTAGTCATTCCATTACTAACAAAAGGAACTTCTGACAAATTAGGATTATTGACTTCATACATACCTTCAAGACACAATTTCATATTTAAATTTCTATTAGATGCATTTTCGAATCCAATATAATACCCTCCTTGAACTCTATGAACATATTGTTTTAAATAACCATTCTGATCCAAATTTTCTGGAGTTTCAGCAAAAACTTGTTGAGCAATATCCTGAGTGCTTTGAGTTTGTTGTTGTTGTGGTTGACTACTACTACTTGAACTGGAAGGTGCATTCCCTCTTTGACCACTTGCAGCTTTTGCTGATGTCTTCAATTCATATGAATATAAAGATGAATAAGTATATGGTAAATGAGCAAAGAGATCAAATCCTCCTGGATATACCGTTTTTGATATAGATTGAGCTTTTTCGTTATTCCCTTCTAAATAGAAATCAGCATTTCTAGGACGGTTTTTAAATACTAATGTATCTGTTAAGGTTACGTCATATTGACCGTTGGAATTATCGAATAAAATGAAATTGAAAGGGAATTCACTTCCTTGTTTTTTACTTTGATATATTACTCCTTTTGCATATTCTTGACCTTGTATATTTTTCTTACAATAATCAAATATTCCTTCACGGAATGCTTGCTTAATATCTTTGTTTTTTTCTTCGTATATTCCTACAGGAGATGATGAATAACATGATAAATTATAACAATGAGGTGCTTGACCTGATATGTAACGGAAGTTAATGTCTGAAATAAGATAATACGTTCCTTTATCAAGTGTAACTTCTATTGCATTTTCCATTTCACCATTACCATTAGCTTTTACATATCTATTATTTTTATCTACTAACATCAAATAATTAATAACTGGATTTTGATAAGTTCCATCCTTTAAGGCAATTCTAGGATTTTTTTGATGTAATTGAATATAAGCATGAGTATTACTATTAACTACTTCAATTCTTGAAATAACTGCACCTTTATGAGTTTTAGCTTTAGGAACATGTAAATAACTATAAACATAATCATCATACAAATGGCAAATACCAATAACTAAATAATAAGTAATAAAATCTTGATAACTCATCCAAAAAGATCCATCACCAGTATTTTTGACAAATCCAACTTGTTTTTTAATATCAGAAGTCCATTTCCTACTAGTATCACACCAATCACCAGACCATTCACCATTACCCCAAGGATTTCTAATATGAACAAGTTTTTCTCTTCCACTTCCAGTATTAACTTCCCTAACACCTAACAAAGTATAAGCATGACCAGGAACTAAACCATTTTCTTCAATTCTTAAATTATAAGTATCCCCAGAAGTACCAGCAGTCATAATGAAACCTCTTTTTTCAGCATTAATTAAAGAATCCCAAATTTCACTAGCTTTTGCAGAAGTAATTCTAATTTTTTCAGAATGAGTATTTGTAATAACATCAAAAACTTCATGAGGTTCTCCTCCAATTGACTTAGCATAATTACCATTTAATTTAGCCCATGCTTTTTCAAGTAAAATAACCCATAATTCATGTCCATTAGTAGAAGTAAATGCAAAATTTTTTCCCCTTGAACCATAACATGGAATATAATCATCAACAAGAACTAATTGCCATAAACCATTAATTCTATAATAACAACCATAACAATGTTCACTTGATTTTTCTTTGATATAAAATAATCTTTC
>JAEEGL016475320.1_pt1 | contig 16314 bp, 12 predicted proteins | sample 9134231 | NCBI WGS metagenome assembly JAEEGL01 (sample SAMN16246548, study PRJNA631951) | gut metagenome | biome: gut microbiome; feature: rumen; material: fiber-attached | host: Bos | place: Iran: Karaj | collected 2018-10
ACCCAGGCCAGAGAGGCAGCTGCGTGGTATCAGCATGAGGAACTCGGCTACAATTACCGCATGAGCAATGTCATCGCCGGTGTAGTCAGAGGTCAGATGCCATATCTCGAGGAGCATATTGCCCAGAAGAAGGCTATCTATTATCGCTATAAGGAAGCCTTTGATAAGCTTGGACTTCCCGTCACAATGAATCCTATTGATGAGGCAAACAGCGAGCCTAACTACTGGCTGTCATGCATTCTCATTGATAAGGATGCAATGTGCAAGCAGGTAAGAGGCGAGAAGGATGTTTTGTATGTTTCTGAGCCTGGCAAGAGCTGCCCTACAGAAATCTTTGAGGAGCTAATGAAGATAAATGCTGAGGGACGTCCTATTTGGAAGCCTATGCACATGCAGCCTATCTACAGGATGAATCCGTTTATCACTGCAGCAGGAAATGGTAGAGCCAGGAGCAATGCTTATATCGACGAGGGCACTATACTTGATGCCGGTGCTGATATATTCGAGAGGGGACTTTGCCTTCCAAGTGACAATAAGATGACAAAAGAGCAGCAGGATATCATAATAGAAGTAATAAAGAACTGCTTCAGATAGGAATTTGGATAAGAATGTATAAAAAGTTCGGTAAGCGTTTTCTGGATATTATAATATCAGGTGCTTTTATAATACTGTTTTGCTGGTTGTATCTGATACTTGCGATACTGGTGAGAGCCAAGCTCGGAAGCCCCGTCCTTTTCAAGCAGAAAAGACCGGGTAAGGACGAGAAGATCTTCAATATGTACAAGTTTAGGACCATGACTGACAAGAGGGATGCTGATGGAAATCTTCTTCCCGACAAGGACAGACTCACAAAGTTTGGGCTTCTGCTCAGAAAGACAAGTCTCGATGAGCTGCCTGAGATGTTCTGTATCCTTAAGGGTGATATGAGTTTCATAGGACCGAGACCTCTTTTGGTGGAGTATCTTCCCTACTATACAGAGAGGGAAAAGCTCAGACATACGGTTCGTCCGGGACTTACGGGACTTGCACAGGTAAGTGGCAGGAATACCGTTGATTGGGATACCAGATTTGAAATTGATGCAACTTACGTTGAAAATCTTAGTTTTTTGACGGACCTGAAAGTTATAGCACTTACATTCAAGACCGTATTTGGTCATTCAGACCAGGTTGCGGTTGATACGAACAGCATTGAAGGTAATTTTGCCCAGATCAGAAAAGAGCGACTTGAGAAAACAGGACGACTCAAATAATAACGATCGGAAAGTGATGGTATAAAAATGGCGACAAATATTTTGATTCTAAGCGCCGGAACGCGCAATAAGGTTGTTCAGTACTTTGAGAAGCAGATGGCAGGCAGAGTTATTGCAGTTGACTGCTCAAACCTCGGACCTGCGATCTATGACGCTGACAAGGCTTATATAGTGCCTAGAATAGATGCGCCTGATTACATAGACGTGATTCTTGATATCTGCAAAAATGAGCAGATCAAGGGCGTTTTCAGTCTGATCGACCCTGAGCTTTCGCTCCTTGCCAAGAACTACGACAGATTTACCAAGATTGGAACAACTCCCATCGTATCCTCGTACGAACTCTGTGAGACAAGCCTTGATAAGTATGCGATGTATGAGATGCTTCAGAAGCTTGGAATTCCCACAGCTAAGTGCTACCTCGATATAGACAGCTTTGAGAGTGCAAGGCAGCAGGGAGAGGTGGATTATCCTGTTTTTGTAAAACCCAGAAACGGAAGTGCTTCCATCAATATCAACGCTGTTAAGTCTGAAGTGATGCTCAAAGCTCTTTTTGCAGAGTGTGATGACCTAATGATTCAGGAATACATGCACGGGCAGGAGTACGGTGCAGACATATATATCGACATGATCTCAGGCAAGTGCACATCAATCTTTATCAAAAAGAAGATTAAGATGAGAGCCGGAGAAACTGATAAATCCGTATCCGTCAAGGATGAGAACCTCTTTAAGCAGCTTGCGACCTTTGCAGAAACAGTGGGCTACAGAGGGATGATCGATATCGATCTCTTCTATGACGAGGAAAAAGGTCAGTTCTACCTCTCAGAGGTTAATCCAAGATTTGGTGGCGGATATCCGCATGCTTACGAGTGCGGAGTCAACTTCCCTGCGCAGATAATCAATAACCTTGAGGGCAGAGAGAACCCTGTCAACATCGGTGATTACAGGGAAGGCATCTACATGATGAAATACAATGAGGTCCTCATAAGACCAGATTATAACGTTGAGGTGAAGTACAATGCCTAAAGCACTTATTTTGGCTAACTCCTCCAGCGGGCTCTACGACTTTCGCAATGAGCTTCTGCAGGGACTTATGAAGGAAGGCTTTGAAATTGTTATAAGTATTCCTGATGACAGGAAGGTAAAAGAACTCAAGGAAGAGGGCTACAGGGTGATCCACACCGACATCAACAGACGAGGTGTCAATCCTGTTCAGGATTTTGGACTTGTTAAGACCTATAAGAAATTGTTAAAGAGCGAGAAGCCCGATATTGTGCTGACCTATACCATCAAGCCAAACATCTACGGCGGATTTGTATGCGGAAGGCTAAAGGTTCCCTTTGTATCGACAGTTACGGGACTTGGAAGCACCTTTGAAAAGGGCGGTATTCTTTTAAAACTCATAGTTTTTCTCTACAAGACTTCTTTCAAGAAGTGTTCATGTATCTTTTTCCAGAACGAGGAGAACAGGAAAAAGTTTGAGGATTATGGGATTGTTGGGAAAAAGCATATCACTGTCAATGGCTCCGGAGTTAATCTGGAGAAGCATTTCAAAGAAGAAATGCCCGGACATAAAGATGATGTGACAAGATTTTTATACATCGGAAGAGTTATGAAGGAGAAGGGTACTGATGAGTACCTCGAAGCTGCAAAGGCTCTTCATGACAAATATGGAGATAAGGTTTCTTTTACTGCCATCGGATATTGCGACGATGATTATGAAGACAGGATAAGGGCCGCAGAGAGGGCAGGGATTTTCAAGATGATTCCCTATGCCAACGACATTCATCCCTATATGCGCGAGGCTGACTGCATTGTGCATCCTTCTTATCACGAGGGTATGTCCAACGTCCTCATGGAGGCATCGGCTACCGGAAGACCTGTTATAGCATCTGACATTAGCGGCTGCAGGGAAATTGTTGATGACAAGGTGACAGGATTCTTGTGTAAGCCAAGAGATGCGCGGTCTCTTATTGATGCTCTGTGCCGTTTTATGGAGCTTGACATCGATGCGAGAAAAGAGATGGGAAGCGCAGCAAGAAGGTATGTTGAGCAGAAGTTTGACAGGCGTAGTATAATATTGACGTATATTAATGAGATTAAGAGAATTATCAAATAAAATTCTTTTGGAGGAAATAACAATGGATTTATATGAGAAGCTTCTTTCCGGCGAAGAAAAGCTTTCACTTGTGGGACTTGGATATGTAGGAATGCCTATCGCAGTTGCATATGCAAAAAAGATTAAGGTAGTAGGATATGATTTTAATGCTGCCAAGGTTGATCTTTACAAGAGAGGTGTCGACCCCACAAGAGAAGTAGGAGATGAGGCTATTAAAGAGACTACAGTTGAGTTTACAGCTGATCCTGAAAAGCTTCGCGAGTGTAAATTCCATGTCGTTGCAGTTCCTACTCCTGTTAATGACGACCACACTCCTGATCTTTCACCTGTAGAGGGAGCCAGCCACACTCTTGGCAAATACCTTACAAAGGGCAGTGTTGTAGTATACGAGTCAACAGTATATCCGGGAGTTACAGAGGATATCTGCGTTCCTATTCTTGAGGCTGAATCAGGACTTAAGTGCGGCGTAGATTTCAAGGTTGGATATTCACCAGAGCGTATCAACCCAGGCGACAAGGTTCACAGACTTGATACTATCGTTAAGATTGTTTCCGGTATGGATGAGGAGACCCTTGATACTGTTGCCAAGGTTTATTCACTTGTTGCACTTGCAGGAGTTTACAAGGCTCAGTCCATCAAGGTTGCAGAGGCTGCCAAGGTTATCGAGAACTCACAGAGAGATATCAATATTGCATTCATGAACGAGTTGTCCATCATCTTCAACAAGATGGGAATCGATACAAAGAGCGTTCTTGAGGCAGCAGGTACAAAGTGGAACTTCCTTCCTTTCCGTCCGGGTCTTGTAGGCGGTCACTGTATCGGTGTTGATCCATACTACCTCACATACAAGGCTGAGGAGCTCGGATATCACTCACAGATCATTCTCTCAGGTCGTCGCATCAACGACGATATGGGTAAATATATTGCTGAGTCACTTGTTAAGAGACTTATTGCAGCAGACATTCCTGTTAAAAATGCAAAGGTTGCAATCCTTGGATTCACCTTCAAGGAGAACTGCCCTGATACTCGTAACACCAAGGTTATCGACATCTATAAAGAGCTTGGTGAGTACGGTATCCAGCCTGTAGTTGTTGATCCACAGGCAGATGCAGATGAAGCTAAGAGACTTTATGGCATAACATTTGATTCTATGGATGCTGTAAAGGATATGGATGCTGTCATAATCGCAGTAGCACACGAGAACTTCAAGGATTACAAGCCTGCAGATATTACTAAGTTCTTTAACACTGCCAATAAGATCAAGGTATTCATGGATCTTAAGGGCATGTATGATCTTGCCGATTATCAGGGATCAGACTTTGATTATTGGAGACTGTAATATGATAACAGTCTTCAAAGGCATGTGAATTTCATGCTTGCATGATAATATACATGACGAGAGCTTAGCGAAGTCATGCGTTATCATGATTATCATCATAGGAGAATTTTATGGGATTTAGAGAATTAAAATTTCCGGAAAACAGTGTTTTCCTGGTTACAGGCGGAGCCGGATTTATCGGATCCAATATATGTGAGGCTCTTCTTGAGATGGGCTATACAGTCAGATGTATGGACAATCTTTCCACAGGACATATCGAGAACATCGAGCCTTTTATGAGTAACCACAAGTTCACATTTCTTCAGGAGGACATTAGAGATCTTGATGCCTGTATGAAGGCTACTGAGGGTGTAGACTATGTTCTCAACGAGGCAGCATGGGGAAGCGTACCCAGGAGTATCGAGATGCCTCTTTTGTATGAGGAGATCAACATCAGAGGAACCCTCAACATGATGGAAGCTTCAAGACAGAATGGTGTAAAGAAGTTTGTTTATGCTTCAAGTTCTTCTGTTTACGGAGATTCTACTACTCTTCCTAAAAAAGAGGGACAGGAGGGAAATGTTCTTTCTCCTTATGCTCTTACCAAGAAGACTGATGAAGAGTACGGTAAGCTTTATAAAAAGCTTTATGGTCTTGATACCTACGGACTTAGATATTTCAATGTTTTTGGAAGAAGACAGGATCCTAACGGCGCATATGCAGCCGTTATTCCTAAGTTCCTTCGCCAGCTCATGAATGGTGAGACACCTACCATCAACGGAGACGGCAAGCAGTCCAGAGACTTCACATACGTTGACAATGTTATTGAGGGTAACCTCAGAGCATGTCTTGCTTCTTCAGAGGCAGCAGGAGAGGCCTACAACATAGGTGCAGGTGGAAGAGAGTTCCTTATTGATGTTTATCATCACCTTACAGATGCACTTGGAATGGATGTTGAGCCTATCTTTGGACCACCAAGAGCAGGAGATATCAGAGACTCAAACGCAGACATCACAAAGGCAAGACAGAACCTTGGCTACGATCCTTCCTATGATTTTAAGGCCGGGATTGAGCTCGCTATCGAATGGTATAAGGCAAATCTATAATGAAGATTACAGTACGAATGGACGACATTACTCCCGACATGGATTGGGAGAAGTTTTACAGATTCAAGGATATTCTCGATAAGCACGCTATTAAGCCGCTTATCGGAGTTGTCCCTGACAATAAAGATGAGAAGCTGATGAAGAATCCGCCGCGTCGGGATTTCTGGGAATTTGTCAAAGAGCTTCAGGACAGCGGATGGGTCATTGCCATGCATGGTTTTAACCATGTATATACTACAAGGGAGTCCGGTCTTTTCCCAATCGGAGACAAGTCCGAGTTTGCAGGTCTTCCTTACCAGAGACAGGATGAGATGATCCGTGAAGGTAAGAGGATTCTGAGAGGCCATGGGATTGTCACCGATTTCTTCATGGCTCCGTCCCACTCCTATGACAGGAGTACATTAAAGGCACTCGTAAAAAATGGCTTTCATCGCATAACAGACGGATTTGGTAATGAACCCTACGAGATGGATGGAATGGTTTTTTACCCTATATCCAAGAGACGTAAAGATACACTTAATAGTAAGCGCGATGGTATTGTGACTTTTGTTTATCACACCAATACCATGACTGACAAGGATTTCAGCAATTTTGAGAAACAGCTTTCTAAGGCTGAGTTTGTTTCTTTTGACGAGTTTCTTCACGCTGATACTACCGTGAGAGGAACGAGGGATGCGATTGCTGAGTATCTGACTGCCAAGGGCAAGTTTTTGGCTGTCAGGTTAAAGAGGAATCTGGCGAGAAAATAAGTTTTTATGGAGTAAGGCATTATGGAATACGGTTATGGACAGATCCGAATACTTCATGTGTTGGGGACATTGGGGATGGGAGGAGCCGAATGTCGTATAATCGATCTCTACCGCAACATGGATAGAGATAAGATCCAGTTCGATTTTCTGGTTCACAGTTCCCCCGAAAAAACAGGTAAAAAGAGTCCGACTTCTGATGAACTGATGGCAGTTCGAGAGCCGGACTATTTTGATAGTAGTGTAAAAAAACTTGGTGCGAGAATTTTCGCGGTTCCTAAGTTCACAGGAACCAATCTTGCAGATTACAAGGCTTCGCTTAAGCAATTCTTTAATGAGCATCAGGGAGAATGGAAGGTTGTGCAGGGGCATATGACCAGTACGGCTGCCATTTATCTGCCTATTGCCAGAAAGTCAGGAATACCTATCTGTATAGCTCATGCCAGAAGCGCAGGAGTTGATAACGGAGTAAAGGGCCTTGCTACAAAGCTGTTCAGGAGTCCGCTTCACAAGGAAGGAATTACTGATTACAATTTTGCATGCTCTAAAGAGGCAGGAATCTCTGTATTTGGTAATGCACTCATGAATGCCGGAAGCGTCAGGATAGTTCCAAACGCCATAGATTTAAAGCGTTTTGCATACAATGAGGAAGTCAGAAACAGGATAAGAGCCGAGCTTGGAGTCAGCAATGCGCTGGTTATCGGACATGTCGGGAGCTTCAGATATGCCAAGAATCATGAGTTTTTGCTGAATGTTTTTGCACAGCTCTGCAGATTCTTGGATAATGACGATCTCAATCAATACAGCATGCTACATGGTATGAGGGTGAGACTTCTCATGCTGGGCAAGGGAACTCTTTTTGAAGAGACCAAGAAACTTGCTGATAAGCTGCATATCTACGACAGATGTATCTTTGCAGGTAATAAGAGCAATGCCAGTGAGTATTATCAGGCAATGGATTATTTCTGTTTCCCTTCAAGATACGAAGGACTTCCGGGAAGTGTAATTGAGGCTCAGGCTGCAGGTTTACAGTGCCTTGTTTCCGACAGTATAACTTCTGAAGTCAACGTCACAGAGCTTGTTTCCATGCGCAGTATCACCAGCGAACCTAGAGACTGGGCCAGAAAGATTCTTGACGACCTCATGCTTCACGAGGACTATCAGTCTGATCCGCTTATGGAAGAGATCAAGCTTAATAAGACTCTGACAGCAATAGCGGGAGAGAGACGTGAGAGCGTCTTTGAGTCTGCTGATATGCCTGATATGGATATTCTCGACAGAGGAACAGGTTTTGATGCACTCAATACTGCCGATGATGAAGTCAAGGACAGATATATCAACAGCATCAAGAATATGTCAGACACAAGGGATATGCACAGATCCATCGAGTATTCGATAGGAGACAGGAATCAGTCATCAGCATATATTCAGAATAAGCTTAGAGCTGCAGGTTTTGATGTAAAGGCACAGGCCAAGCTTATGGAGATGTTTTATGAGAGAGGTCACTTTTAAGGGATCTCACCAAAAAATGAAAGGCTGCGATACGTAACCTAATATGTGTGGAATCTGCGGATATATTTCAAAAAAGAGAATAACTGAAGACGAGCTTCGCATTATGAATGACACCATGGTCCACAGAGGACCTGATGACAGTGGCATCGCCATATACGAGGGACGAGACGGCTATACTATAGGTCTCGCACACAGAAGACTTTCAATTCTTGATCTTTCACCTCTGGGACATCAGCCGATGTATTCCGCAAATGGCAGAGTGTCTATAGTTTTTAATGGTGAGATATATAACTTCCTTGAGCTCAAGGAACAGCTTAAGGATTATCCTTATAAATCCACCTGTGATACGGAAGTAATACTTGCAGCATTCCTAAAATGGGGAATCCACATGGTTGACCATATACATGGCATGTTTGCGATTGCTCTTTATGACAGGGACACGGAGGATGTTTATCTTATCAGGGACAGAATAGGTAAGAAGCCCCTGTATTATTGGATAGACGGGGAGAACCTTGTTTTTGCATCTGAGCTCAAACCCATCATGAAATATCCGGGATTTAAGGGCGAGATCAGAAGACAGCTCATACCAAGATTTTTGTACAATCAATATATAGCTGCTCCTGAAACAATTTTTAAAGATGTTTATAAGCTTGAGGCAGGAAGCATCCTCAAGTTCAAAGATGGAAATATAAAGAAGTGGAAATACTGGGATGTTAAAGAGGTCTATGCAAGACTCAGTAAGGATCCGGTAAATGACTACGAGGAGGCCAAGGAAGGGCTTAAGCAGAGACTCAGAAACTCTGTGGCAGGCAGGATGATAGCTGACGTTCCGCTGGGGACTTTTTTGTCAGGAGGTTATGATTCTTCACTGGTAACTGCCATTGCACAGGAGCTTTCAGACAAGCCTGTAAAGAGCTTCAGCATTGGCTTTGACGTGCCGAGGTACAATGAGGCTCAGTATGCAAAAGAGGTTGCGAGGCACCTTGGAACTGACCATACAGAGCTCTATATTTCAGAAAAAGAGATGTTTGATCTCGTCAGCAGCATTCCTCAGTATTATGATGAGCCATTTGCTGATGATTCAGAGATTCCTTCAATGCTTGTAAGTAAGCTTGCCAAGAAGGATGTTACGGTAGCTCTCTCAGGCGACGGTGGTGATGAGTTCTTTTGCGGATATAATCTGTATACAAGAGTGGCACAGGCGCAGGCGCTTGAGATTCCCGGGGCAATTGCCGGTGCAATAGGACGAATTCCTGTGGGAGAGGGATATCTTTTAGATAAGATGCCATTCAAGGTTAAAGTAATTGCCGGAAACAGGAATCCTGAGACCAAGACACAGCTGATCTCGGAGAACTATGTCAAGGCTGCTCATGCATTCATAACAGGAGTGGAGAGTCTGGATGTGCCCATGAGTGCGGCTGATTATCTGGCAACAGACTATAATCTTCCACAAAACATAGCACCTGTTCTTTATCCGATCGAGTCCGAATACAACGTTTCGAACTATCAGATAAGACGTATGCTGCTTGATATGGATACTTATCTTCCTGAAGACATCCTGACAAAGATGGACAGGGCTTCCATGAAGTATTCGATGGAGTCCCGTTGCCCTATCATGGATACGGATGTTATGGAGTATTCCTTCAGGATTCCTCATAAATTCAAGTATTCCGGAGGTGACAAGAAGCATATCCTAAAGGACCTTGCTTATGACTATATTCCAAGGGAACTTTTGGACAGACCCAAAACCGGATTTGCTGTTCCCATGGATGCATGGCTCAGAGGCCCTCTTAAGGAGCAGCTCATGGAATTTAGCAGCACTTCTTTTTTGAAGAAGCAGGGTGTATTTGATCCTGATTATGTATCCGGCTTTATCAATAACTATATTGTAACCGGTGACAGCGGACCATCTACGGGAGCAAACTTCAGCAAGATAGCATGGTCGTTCTTTATATTCCAGCAGTGGTACAGCTACTACTTGCTATGATACAGGTATCACGTATCATGACACGATTATAAGCGGAGGCATAGAATGCACATTGCCATGTACATTGGCTCACTACAGAAGGGTGGAGCCGAGAGAGTAATGGTAAATCTGGCAGATTACTTTTTTGAGCGCGGGCATAAGGTAACTTTTGTGACTACTTACCTTGCTCCTGAGGAGTATGAGGTAAAGCATGCGGCGTGGAAAGCAGTTCCTGCAGGTGCCGACGGCGCGGAACTCGTCTGTGATCCCGATGAGAATCCTGCTTGGGTCAATCCCACCGGCGGGGAGAAGGGCGGCATTTCCAGGCACTTCTCAGCTCTTTTAAAGAGCGAGCAGAAGGGGCGTATCAGCAATTTCAAACGTAGAAGTGACAAGCTCATTGATATCTGGAAACAGATCAAGCCGGATATCGTTCTCAGTTTTATAGGCAAAAACAACATCATGGCGCTCTCTACAGCTACCAGAGAGGATATCAAGGTAGTTGTGTCGGTGAGAGCTGATCCTGATATGGAATACTATGATTTTTCGCTAAAAACCGGAATGAAGGCCACCTTTGGAAAGGCAGCAGGAATCATAGTCCAGACAACATCGGCAAGAGACTGGTTCCCAAAGCGCTTCCGTGACAGATGCATCATTCTTCCCAATGCCATAAACCCGGCATTTCTGCGTCCTATAACCTATCAGGGCGAGAGGGAAAAGAGTATTGTGATGGTAGGAAGGCTTGATGAGAACAAGAATCAGGCTGGCGTTATGGAAGTTTTTGCTGATCTTGTGAAAAACGGTTACTCATCATACAGGCTAAAGATTTATGGTGATGGGCCTGATATGATTAAGCTACGGCATTTCGCGATCAGTCTTGGCATAGAGAAGAACGTATCTTTTGAAGGCGTGGTCAGCAATGTGGCGGAGCACATCGAGAAGGCATCTCTTTATATACTGGCTTCGAGGCAGGAGGGAATGCCCAATGCTCTTATTGAGGCCATGTCTTTGGGACTTCCCTGTATAGCAACAGATTGTCCGTGCGGAGGACCAAGGGACCTTATCGTTGATGGGGCGAATGGACTGTTGGTACCCGTGGATGACAAGGCTGCGTTAAAAGAAGCTATGATTAAGATGCTTTCAGACAGAGCATATGCTGAAAGACTTGGAAAGAAGGCGAGCAAGGTTCAGGAAAAATATGATCCCAAGGTTGCAAATAAAAAGTGGGAAGAGTATTTCGAACAGATACTTGCAAATTGACAGGCAGATAGATATATCTGCAAAATTATTGATGTCGAGGGTAGATATATGCAGTTTAATTCATACATTTTTATATTGTGTTTTCTGCCTCTGACTGTTATTGGATATTTTGGAATCAATAAGCTTGGCAGGGACAGACTTGCCAAGCTTTTTCTGCTTGTAATGTCACTGTGGTTCTATGGGTATTTTAATGTCAGTTACCTTTTCATTATCTGTGGAAGTATAGTTGTGAATTTCGCGATCTCAAGGCTTATGGATGGGAAAAAAACGCAGTATCGTAAGCTTCTTCTTGTGACCGGAATAGTATTCAATGTTGCAGTGATCTTTTACTTTAAGTATTACGACTTTTTTGTTCAGAATCTAAATCTGCTGTTTAGAACGGATTTTGTATTAAAGCATATCGTTCTTCCGCTTGGAATAAGCTTTTTTACCTTCCAGCAGATATCTTTTATCGTCGATGCCTATAAAGGCGAGGTTAGTGGTTATTCATTCCTGGAATATGCGCTTTTTGTGACTTTCTTCCCTCAGCTCGTAGCGGGGCCGATTGTGCTGCATTCTGAGCTGATACCTCAGTTTAAAGACCGTACAAAGTGGCATGTGGACTTTGACAATCTTTCAAAAGGAATCATGCTTTTTGTGAGGGGACTTGGCAAGAAGGTCCTTATAGCAGATGTTTTTGGAAATGCTGTTAACTGGGCTATTTCACAGGCAGCAGCAATTCCTGCAGGTGAGGGAGCACTAACAGTTCCCGAGATCATCATACTGATGCTGTCCTACACATTTCAGATTTACTTCGATTTTAGCGGATACAGCGACATGGCAACAGGACTTGGCCTGATGCTGAACCTTACAATCCCTATGAACTTTAATTCCCCGTACAAGGCTCTTTCCGTGGCTGATTTCTGGAAGAGATGGCATATGACACTCACCAGATTTCTCACAAGATATATTTATATCCCGCTTGGAGGCAGCAGGAAAGGGAAGTTTAGGACATATCTCAATACCATGATAGTCTTCTTGATAAGCGGAATATGGCATGGAGCGAACTACACATTTATTCTTTGGGGCATAATGCATGGTCTTGCCCAGTGCTTCAACAAGATGACACATGGGATTTATGAAGGTATAATTGGAGCGATAAAGAAAACACCAGTCAGCAGCGCGCTTTTGGCACTTACACATGCTGTGCAGTGGCTTGTGACCTTTGCTTTTATAAATGTGGCGTGGCTCCTCTTTAGGGCAGACAGTGTCACTATGTGGCTGCAGATACTTAAGAGATTCAGGATCAGATACTATGTGATAAGGGAAGATATTCTTGAGCCCTTCCGTATCCCTAAGCTGACTGCAGTTTTGGAGGCTCTTGGTGTTCCAAACAGCTCTAATGCAGCTCTTTGGATAAGCATTATATGTTTTATGGCATTTGCCTTTTTGCTCTGCCTGTTTACAACCAACAACTACAGTGCAAAATACAGAAGGAACGTGCTCAGCATCGTGACAACCTGGGTGATTTTTATCCTCTGCCTTATATCACTTAGCACTGTTTCGACATTCTTGTACTTTAACTTCTAAAGATTTGTGGGATTATGTTTATGACCGGTAAAAAATGGGTGATGACATTTTTGATATTGTCACTTGTTACAGTTGCGCTTGTTGGCGGAACTGTATTTGCCGTTGACCCGTTTTTCCACTACAGAGCCCCGAACGATAAGCTCTACTATTGGCTAAATGACCAGAGATGTCAGAATGACGGTATCACCAAGCGCTTTGAATATGATGCGATGATTACAGGAACCTCCATGGCTGAGAACTTTAAGGCTAGTGAATTCGATGAGCTTTTTGGAACAAACAGCGTAAAAGTGTGCTATTCAGGAGCGACCTACAAAGAGATTAATGATAATATGAAGTTGGCATTTAAGAGCGGCCATAGTGTAAGATTCGTGCTAAGGCCACTGGATTACTCGCTTCTTTTGAGAGATAAGGATGCCATGAGAACGGATATGGGTGAGTATCCGGAGTATATCACCAATGACGATCCTATCGATGATGTTAAATATCTTTTGAATAGGGAAGTTATCATAAATTACACGCTTCCATGCCTCTTCAGGCTGGTGACAGGACATGAGCCGGGGCATACCTCTTTTGACGATTACAGCTTCAATGATAATTTCGCCTACGGTAAAAAAGAGGTTTTGCTGGACAGAACGGTATTTAGTGTTCCTGAGGTTACCAATCCGGTTTTGTACGAAGAAGAACAGATGATGACGGAAAACCTCATCCAGAATGTTATTCTTTTGGCTAAGGAGAATCCTGATACTGAATTCCTTTACTTTTTCCCGCCATATTCAATGGACTACTGGGGCGAAGTTAGGGAGGACGGCGACCTGGATAAGATGCTTGTCTATGTCAGAGTGGCTGCTGAGCTGATTCTTTCCTGTGACAACATCCATCTTTACAGCTTTGCAAAAGAGACTGAGATCACGGAGAATCTTGAGTTATACAGGGATGCAGGGCATTACAATCCTGATATCAACAGCTGGATCATAGAAAAGATAGCGGACTGCGAGATTTACGGTGATGCTGATGCCATATCCAGATACAGGCTCACCAAGAGTAATGTTGAGCAGTATTACGATGAGTTAAGTGATATGCTTACTGAATATGACTACAACAGATTATTGCAGTGAACAGATAACTGATTAAGAAAGTTTAAGGGGAATTATATGTGCGGAATCGCAGGATTACTGAAATTCAAAGGTGATGCCAGGGCAAACATCGGGAAAATGAACGACAGGATGCTTCACAGAGGCCCTGACGACGGCGGGATTTATATTAGCGAAGATGGCAAGGTTGCTCTCGGACACAGGAGACTTTCTATTGTGGACCTTTCCAAGAATGGTGCACAGCCTTTTGTTTCTCACAGCGGACGCACCGTCATGGTCTATAACGGTGAGATATACAATAACAGAGAGATCAAAGAGAAGCTCTTAAAAGAGGGAAAGGTAACAGCTTTTAAGAGTACCTCTGATACAGAAGTGCTTATTGAGGCCATTGAGGCCTATGGAATCATGGATGCCCTTAAGATGTGCAAGGGTATGTTTGCAATCGGCGTCTATGACAAAGAGAAAAATACCGTGACTCTTGCAAGAGACAGAGTTGGAGAGAAGCCTCTCTATTACGGAATGGTGGGAGGCGCCTTTGCTTTTGCATCTGATATTGGATGTCTTAGAGTGGTTGATGGTTTTGACAATGCGATAAACACTGAAGTTTTAGATATCTATTTTACGGAAGGGTACATCCCGGCGCCTTATTCTGTTTACAAGGGAATCAATAAGCTTGAGGCAGGAACTATTCTCGAAGTTGACGTTGATACCTTTAAGACAAGGGGAGAAGCGTACTGGTCCATGAAAGAAGCTGCGAAAAAAGGCCAGAGCAATCTCTTTACAGGAACAAGACAGGAGGCTGCCGAGGAGCTTGAGAGGCTTCTTCGCGCATCAATTAAGGATCAGATGGTTGCTGATGTTCCTGTCGGAGCTTTCCTCTCTGCAGGAATTGATTCCAGCACGATCGTATCTCTGATGCAGGACCTGGAGCCTGGTAAGGTCAAGACTTTCACTATTGGCATGGATTCCAAGGAGTACAATGAGGCGGTTTATGCCAAAGAGATAGCCAAGCACCTTGGCACGGAGCACACAGAGCTCTATATCTCCGAAAATGACGCCAAGGGAGTTATCCCAAAGCTTGCGACCATGTTTGGAGAGCCCTTTGCTGATTCGTCACAGATACCGACTTATCTTGTCAGCAAGATGACAAGGGAGCACGTTACGGTTTCTCTTTCAGGTGACGCAGGTGACGAGCTCTTTTGCGGATATACTTCCTATGAATCGATTGACAGAATCTGGGGAAAGATGAGAAACATCCCATATTTCATCAGAAAGCATGTCAGCAGTATTGTGCTGCATTCGCCACTTGCTGCAAAAGAGATATACAGGATCAAGGGAACACTTCTTGGGGCAAAGGGACCCTGCGACCTCCACAAGATGGAGCACGAGACAGATCCTCTTACCAAAAAGATAGCCCTTGAGGAAAACGTACTTCCATACAAATACACAGAGCTTCCCAATGACTTCATGTCTGAGGTCAACCATGAGTGTATGCTGATGGATATGCTTGTTTATCATCCTGATGATATCCTCGTCAAGGTGGACAGAACGGCTATGGCAGTATCTCTCGAGACTCGTGTGCCTATGCTGGACAGAGATCTTGTGGAATTTGCATGGACACTTCCTCAGAAGTACTTAAGGGAAGGCAAGACAGGAAAGCTCGTTCTCAGGGATGTGTTGTACAAATATGTGCCAAAAGAGATGATGGAGAGGCCTAAAAAGGGATTCTCAATACCTATCGATAAATGGCTGCTTGATCCGGCACTCAGAAAGTGGGCGGAGGATCTGATTGACAGAAATAAGCTGAAGGCCCAGGGAATACTTGATCCGGATGTTGTCTGGAAGATGTGGAGTGATTTTACCGAGAGAGGTTACTACAGGATTCAGATATGGTATATCCTAATGTTCCAGCAGTGGTATGAGGAAGAGTATGCAACTTCTGTCAGCAGGTGACTTCAGTACATTATTAAGTTTGAGTAAATTCCCGTGTTAGTATATAATTATAAACGTGAATTTATGCGCTGAAGTACTTTGGCCGGAGGAGAGTAATGATAATTATTCAGTTAAAGGGCGGAATGGGCAATCAGATGTTCCAGTACGCTTTATATAAACAGCTTAAGAAGCTGGGAAGAGACGTCAAGATTGACGATGTTACGGGATTTATTGGGGATGAGCTCAGAGTCCCTGTTCTTCAGAATATCGGCGTCGAATATGATAAGGCAACTCATGAAGAGGTAGTTGAGATCACGGATTCCAGAATGGATATCTTTAGCAGGATCCGAAGGAAACTAACAGGCAGGAAGACCTTCAGGATTGATGAGGAATCAGGTATATTTGAACAAAGGATTATTGAAGTTGACAATGCTTCTCCCGTAGGATA
>JAEEGL016522986.1_pt1 | contig 16314 bp, 15 predicted proteins | sample 9134231 | NCBI WGS metagenome assembly JAEEGL01 (sample SAMN16246548, study PRJNA631951) | gut metagenome | biome: gut microbiome; feature: rumen; material: fiber-attached | host: Bos | place: Iran: Karaj | collected 2018-10
GGTGCCAAGAATTTCAACGATGTGGTGATTGTCCCCTCGAAAGCAGAGTACGGTTTGTTGCTGGATATCCTGAATGAGCAGGGCGCAGAGACTACGAAGGCACAGCGTCGCGAGTTTGCTACCCGTGCCTTTGGTGTAAGTTCACACTATGATACCGCCATTCATGCTTGGTTTGAGAAGAAGTAGAAAGTTAAAAGGTAAAAAGGAAAAGAATAATGGGATTTTTTAGTTTTGTCCAAGAGATTGCCATGGACTTGGGTACGGCCAACACCATCATTATCAGTGATGACAAGATTGTTGTTGACGAACCCTCAGTAGTTGCGCTGGACCGCCATACAGACAAGATGATTGCAGTGGGCGAGAAGGCCAAGATGATGTATGAGAAGACGCACGACAATATCCGCACGGTGCGCCCTTTGAGAGACGGTGTGATAGCCGACTTCTCTGCTTGTGAGCAGATGATGCGCGGACTGATTCGTATGGTGCACACAGGTCACCGCCTGTTCTCGCCTTCGTTGCGTATGGTGATTGGTGTGCCTTCAGGCTCTACCGAGGTAGAGTTGCGAGCAGTGCGTGACTCTGCAGAGCACGCTGACGGACGTGACGTCTATTTGATATTCGAGCCTATGGCAGCCGCTATAGGTATTGGTATTGATGTAGAGGCCCCAGAGGGCAACATGATTGTAGACATTGGTGGCGGTTCTACCGAGATTGCCGTCATTTCGTTAGGTGGTATCGTTAGCAACAACAGTATTCGTACTGCCGGCGATGACCTTACTTTTGATATACAGGAATATATGTCGCGTCAGCACAATGTCAAGGTGTCAGAGCGTATGGCTGAGCGTATTAAGATTGCCGTAGGTTCTGCACTGACAGACTTGGGTGATGAGGCTCCTGAGGACTATGTGGTACACGGCCCGAACCGCATCACGGCACTGCCTATGGAGGTGCCCGTATGCTATCAGGAGGTGGCCCACTGCCTGGATAAGACCGTTGCCAAGATAGAGAATGCCGTTCTCTCTGCTTTGGAGAATACTCCTCCCGAGTTGTATGCTGATATCGTGAAGAACGGTATCTGGTTGACAGGTGGTGGTGCTTTGCTGCGTGGTCTTGACAGCCGTTTGGAGTCGAAGATCAATATTCCCTTCCATATAGCCGAGGATCCGTTGCACTCTGTAGCCAAGGGCGCAGGCGTTGCATTGAAGAACGTGGACCGTTTCTCGTTCCTGATGCGATAATACGCGATGGAGAACCTGCTGGAATTCCTCAGTAAGCATTTCCATTGGGTTCTGTTCGTAGTGCTTGAAGTGTTGAGTATCGTACTCCTGTTCCAGTTTAACAGCTACCAGAACAGCGTATGGTTTTCATCTGCCAGTTTGATGGCAGGCAAAGTCTACGAATGGAATTCCGCTGTGGAAACCTTCTTCTCATTGACGAAAGTGAATGAGGGCTTGACTCGTCGTAACTTCTATTTAGAGCGGCAGGTCAGCCAGTTGCGTCGTTTGTATAACGAAGCTAACGAACATCAGAGTGATGAGGAACGGCAGGAGTTGGAAAAGTTGTCACGCTACAAACTGATAGATGCTAAGGTCGTCAGCAATGAGGTACATCGTGCCAACAACCTGTTGACCATAGACAAGGGATCCAAGGACAGTGTTGAAGTCGGTATGGGTGTTGCCTGCGGACAAGGTGTCGTAGGAGTCGTGTATCTGACCTCCGACCACTATAGTATTGTGATTCCCGTATTGAATGTCAAGGCTTCGCGCATCAGCTGTGCTATTCGCAATCGTGGCTATTTTGGCGTTTTGTGCTGGGACGGTAAGGATGCCGGCTATGCCTATGTGGACAGGATACCCCGTCATGCTCGTTTTAAACGCGGTGAGTGGGTTGAGACCAATGGCTATAGCAGCATCTTTCCTGCTGGCGTCTTGGTGGGGCAAATCAAGGAAGTCTATAACTCCCGCGACGGACTGTCCTTTCGCCTGAAGGTGCGTTTGTCTACCGATTTCGGCCATCTGCGCGATGTGGTGGTCATCAGTGACAAGACTATTGGTGAACAGATGCGCCTGATGCAGGCTGCACGTGACTCATTGAAACTGAACGTACAAGAATGACACAAGATTTCCTGAAACGGGCCGGTTGGTTCTTGGTCTTTGTGCTGGCACAGGCCATGGTGCTGGGTCGTATCCATCTGTTTGGGGTGGCTACGCCCTTGCTCTATGTGTACTTTGTCACACAACTGCCACGTAACTACCCTAAGTGGGCCAGTCTGCTGTGGGGATTCATGATGGGACTATTGGTTGACATCTTCAGCAATACTCCAGGAATGGCATCTGCATCGTTGACACTCATTGCCGCTATACAGCCTTATTATTTGGAGCTCTTTGTCCCCCGTGATGCGGCAGAGAACCTGCGACCTTCGCTGGCTGCGCTTGGTCCAGTCAAGTACTCCTATTACGTCATTCCCCTTGTTCTGCTCCATTGCTTGATGTTCTTTACGTTAGAACATTTCAGTTTCTTCAATATCCTGCATTGGGCACTTTGTGTCGTAGGCAGTGCCGTGTTGACGCTGGTATTGATATTTACTTTTGAAACGGTTAAATTGAGGTAACCGGCAAAAGGTGGGGCTATGAGAGACTATAGCTTGGATAACAGACGCTATGTGATAGCAGGTGTGGCCGTTCTGATTGTAGTGGTCTACATCATCAGGCTGTTTATGCTCCAGATAACCAGTGACGACTATAAGAAGAGCGCAGACTCCAATGCCTTTCTCAAGAAGATAGAATATCCTGCCCGTGGCGGTATCTATGACCGTAACGGCAAGTTGCTGGTGTTTAACCAGCCTGCCTATGATATTATGGTGGTGATGAACGAAGCCAAGGACCATCTAGATACCCTTGACCTCTGTGCGGCACTGAATATCAGTCGTGAAGAGTTTGACCGGCGCATGGCCAACATCAAGGATCGTGGCAAGAATCCGGGTTACTCACGCTTCACCCAACAAGTGTTCATGAACCAATTGTCCGAGGCCGACTTCTCCGTGTTTCAAGAAAAGATGTTCCGTTTTCCGGGCTTTTATGTCCAGCATCGTACCATCAGGCAGTATGAATATCCGGTGGCTGCTCATGTGTTGGGAGATGTGGGAGAGGTGTCTCCTGCCGACATCGAGGCAGACGACTACTATCAGCCTGGCGACTATATAGGTAAGCTGGGCATTGAGCGAAGTTATGAGAAGCAGTTGAGGGGTGTCAAGGGTATGCAGATTTTGTTGCGCGATGCTCACGGACGTGTGCAGGGACACTATCAGAACGGCAAGTTCGATCAAAGAGCACAAGCAGGCAAGAATCTTACGCTGGGCATTGACGTGGAACTACAGAAACTGGGCGAGCGACTCATGGAGGGAAAAATTGGCAGTATCGTTGCCATAGAACCCTCGACTGGTGAGGTGCTATGTATGGTTTCGTCGCCCTCATACGATCCCCGTATGATGGTAGGTCGCCAGCGCTCTAAGAGTCATCACATGCTGAGTCAAAACGTATGGAAACCCTTGCTGAACCGTAGCATCATGGGACAATATCCCCCCGGCTCTACCTTCAAGACCACCCAGGGGCTGGCGTTTTTATCTGAGGGCATCATCCATCCCACCCAGACTGCATATCCGTGCGGACACGGCTTCAACTACAAGGGGCTGCATGTCGGTTGCCATGGTCATGCTTCACCGTTACCCTTGGTGCCGGCTCTCTCTACGTCATGTAACGGCTACTTCTGTTGGGGACTCTACTACATGATCGGTGCCAAGGCAAAGTATGGCTCCGTACAGAATGCCATGAACAAGTGGCGCGACTATATGGTCTCGATGGGTTTTGGCTACAAACTGGGTATCGATCTGCCTGGCGAGAAGCGTGGACTCATTCCCAATGCTCAGTTCTATGACAAGGCCTACAAGGGTTCCTGGAATGGCCTGACCATTATTTCTATCGCCATCGGGCAGGGTGAGGTCAATGCAACCCCCTTGCAGATAGCCAATCTGGGTGCCACTATTGCCAATCGAGGTTGGTTTATCACTCCCCATGTCGTCAAGAAAGTGCAGGGCGAGCCACTCGATACTGCTTTCACCCAGCGGCGCTATTCTATGGCGAAACGCGATGCCTATGACTATGTGGTGAAGGGTATGCGCGCATCGGCTACCGGTGGAACCTGTCATGAGTTGGCCAAATATGACTTTGTGGCTTGTGGTAAGACTGGTACGGCACAGAACCGTGGTCACGACCACTCGGTATTTATGGGCTTTGCTCCAATGGACAATCCCAAGATAGCGGTGGCAGTCTATGTAGAGAATGGTGGCTGGGGTGCCACTTATGGTGTGCCCATTGGAGGACTTATCATGGAACAGTATATTAACGGACATCTCTCGGAGGCATCCATGAAGCGTGCCGAAGAGTTCCAAAACCGACATATTGCGTATGGCTCGACAAGCAGATAGACGACAGACCAGCGTTTGGCGGAGCATAGACTGGTTAACCATCATCATCTATATCGCCCTGCTCTCCTTCGGGTGGGTCAGCGTGTGTGGAGCCAGTTATTCTTATGGAGAGACGGATATCTTCTCGCTGGCTACGCGATCAGGCATGCAGATTGTCTGGATTGGTACCAGTATCATGTTAGGATTCATCATCCTCATGCTGGATGACCGGTTCTATGACACCTTTGCCTATATCATCTATGGTTTGTTGTTATTGTTGCTTTTTGCCACTATCTTTAATCCGCATAGCATCAAAGGCTCCCGATCGTGGCTGGTATTGGGGCCTCTCAGACTGCAACCCGCAGAGTTTGCCAAGTTTGCCACAGCTTTGGCGCTGGCTAAATTGATGTCAACCTACGGCTATAACATCAACCAGTGGAAACACTTTGGTGCCACTTTGGCATTGATATTGCTGCCCATGTTGTGCATCGTGCTGCAGCGTGAGACCGGTTCGGCACTGGTCTATCTGGCTTTCTTCCTCATGTTCTATCGTGAAGGAATGCCGGGTAGTATACTCTTTACCGGTGTGGCCATGGTGGTATACTTTGTGGTGGGCATCCGCTATGCCGGGGTCTATATGGGCGATTCGCCAGCCTCAGTGGGTAAGTTCGCAGTGTTATTGCTCATACAGCTGTTCTCCATCGGCATGGTATGGGTGTATTGCAACCAGCGCATAGCCTGGCGTCTGGCACTCTATTGCATAGGCGTCACACTGGTATCGCTACTGTTGTTGCAGTTGTCTTTCAATATCGTGTATGTTCAGTTGGCCATGCTGGTTATTTTGGTGGGTTACCTGTTGTGGCTGGGACTTGGCACCCGTATCAGGGAATATTTCTTTATTGCCCTCTTTGCCATAGGTTCTGCCTCGTTCTTCTATGCAGCCGACTTCATCATGCAAAACGTGATGGAGCCTCACCAGCGCTCACGCATCAATGTGTTGCTGGGCTTGGATGAAGACCTGCGTGGTGCAGGCTATAACGTTCACCAATCGGAGATTGCCATCGGTTCCGGAGGACTGGAGGGTAAGGGGTTCCTGAATGGTACACAGACTAAGCTGAAGTTTGTTCCAGAGCAGGATACCGACTTTATCTTCTGTACCGTGGGCGAGGAGGAAGGTTTTGTGGGGTCAGCAGGAGTCCTGTTGCTGTTTCTAGCTTTGATACTCCGGTTGTTACATTTGGCTGAGCGGCAGGTGTTCCGTTTCGGACGGGTCTATGGCTACTGCGTGCTGAGCATCTTCCTTTTCCATGTGTTTATCAATGTCGGCATGGTGTTGGGACTGACTCCAGTCATCGGTATTCCGTTGCCGTTCTTCAGCTATGGCGGTTCGTCGTTGTGGGGCTTTACCCTGTTGTTATTTATTTTCCTGAGAATCGACGCAAGCCGTAACCTTGTGCGTTCATAGTTGCCATCGTTTTACTTTCTGCTCAGGCGGATGCCGACATCACTGATGCCAGGCAGGATTTCACGTTTCATGTCGTGGCGGACTACGATGTGCAGACGCTCACCTGTGGCCAGTGACAGCGTGGTCAGCGGAAAACGGTACTGATAGTGGCTGATACCTTGTCCCATGGCATTTCCTAAGTGGTCTATCAGTTTGCAGTCGAGCGTGTCGTAGCGTTGCTTGTGCGAAGGCAGTACTTCTTGTTCCACCACCAGTTGAAGCCCCGTGAAGGGATAGTCGGAACTGATGCGTATGCCCACCTCTTCCATGTAATCTCCCGTCAGTCTGATGGTGTCCGTCTGGAAGTTCAGAGTGTCATTCTTCTCCCAGCCTTTGAGCGACAAGTGCTCAAAGTGGTTGTAGACGGTGTTCTCGTCGCACGATGCCAGTAGCAGCACGAGGAATACTGCTATATAATATAATAAGGTGTATTTATGTCTGGGCATCTTTATTGTTGTCCTTTCGTTGGGGCTTTCTCTTTTTCTTTTTCTTCTTGGCACGGTCGAAGCGGGCAATGTTCTCTTGGGTAGCCAAGTCCATAGGACCTTGTGGCTTTTCGCTCTTGCCATTCTCCTGCAGCGACTCGGGTTTCTCTCCGCGGCGGTTCATCTCGATAATCTGCTTGGCACGCTGAGCTGTGATTGTTTCCAGATTGGCTGCAATGTTCTTGTCAGTAGAGTAGGTGATGAGACCTGCCAGAATGTCTGCCTTGAAGTAGTGGTAGTCGGCATCTATGGTTTGTAATAGAATATCCTTGGCGGGCAACTTGCGGCTGGCTTCGACGTAGTTGTCGGCCTCGTAGTTCAGGCAACACTTCAGTTTGGCGCACATACCTGCCAGTTTCTGGGGGTTGAGCGAGATGTCCTGATAACGGGCTGCTGAGGTACCTACCGAAACGAAGTTTTTCATCCATGTGGCACAGCAGAGCTCGCGTCCGCAAGGACCAGTTCCGCCTATACGTCCAGCCTCCTGACGAGCACCAATCTGCTTCATCTCAATGCGTACGTGGAAGGTGGCAGCCAGGTCCTTGATGAGCTGTCGGAAATCAACGCGTCCGTCGGCGATGTAGTAGAAGATGGCTTTGTTGCAGTCGCCTTGATATTCCACGTCGCCTATCTTCATGTCCAGCCCCAGGTTCTTGGCTATCTGCCTGCTCTCAATCATGGTCGCATGTTCGCGTGACTTGGCCTCATGGTATTTCTCCATGTCTACAGGACGGGCTATGCGGTAGATGCGGCGAATTTCCTCCGAACTCTTCAGGTTGGCTTTCTTCAACTGTAGTTTTACCAGTCGGCCGGTCAGCGTTACCACGCCGATGTCGTGGCCCGGATTGGCCTCGACGGCAACCACGTCGCCTTTCTTCAGTTCCAGGTGGTTGACATTGTGGTAGTATCCCTTGCGGGTGTGCTTGAACTGAACCTCCACCAGATCGGTGTCTTCAATGTTGCCTGGCACATCGGCCAGCCAATCGTAGGTGTTCAGTTGTCGGTCCTGACGGCCTATGGCCTGATGGCAGAGTCCGCGGTCACAGCCGGTCATTATAGGATAGTCTTTTTCCATATATTTCGTTGTTCTCGTTATTTCGTTATTTCGATGTTTCGATAGTTTATTTCTGAATCAGTAGGACAATCATCTGCAGTGCAAAGTCGAAGAAGACGATTTTCGCGTTGGCATTCTGTCCGATGTCGCGGATGGCCACGTTGGTCAGGTCGGTGATGGGCAGCACGTTAGCCTCGTTGATGAATCGTGCGAAGTTGCGTGCGAAGTCTTCCTCGCGTTGCGTCATGTAGCAGAGGTCTGGCTGCTGAAAGTTGTACATGAAGTTCTCGCGTACCAGTCGGAGGAAGTACTCCAGAAATCGCTTCTGACGTTCGCGTCCCATGGCTGCCATGTGTTCTGACCATGCCTTCAGGTCTTTCACCTTGCGCTGGTAGGCCAGTCGCATGAGCGATTGGAACATGTCCAGGAACAGCTCGTTTTCCGAGTCGGCACTCAACATCTGCAGGGCCTTCAGCCAGTTGCCGTTCGCCATGCGGGTGATGCGCTGAGCCATGTCCTCTGTGAGTCCGCGCTTTTCGACGAGAGCCTTGCGGACGTCGTCGTCGGCAATCCGCTTGACATCGATGCGCTGTACGCGGCTGCGGATGGTCTCCAACAGCCGGTCGGGCTCTTCCGACACCATGATGAAAACCGTTTGTGAGGGTGGCTCCTCCAGCAGTTTCAGTATTTTGTTGGCGCACTCTGTGTTCATGCGCTCCGGCAGCCACACCAGGCTTATCTTGTATCCGCCCTGGCTTGACTTCAGCGACAGTTTGCGCACCAGTTCGTCGCTCTCGCCAGCCGTGATAATGGCCTGTTGGTTCTCGCCGCCCATCTGCTCCAGCCATTCTGTCATGGTGAAATACAGTCCGCCCATGACCAACTCGTGCCATTCCTTGGCAAAGTCGTCGCTGACGGGCTTATGGTCGCTTCCCATTGAGGGTAGCTTGATGGTGGGGTAGGTGAAGTGCAGGTCGGGATGTTCCAGCTTGCGTAACATGGCCTCGTCGTTAGCCGTCCGTGACAGCAACATCTGGGCAAAGCCGACGGCCAGAGCCTTCTTGCCGCACCCTTGCGGTCCGCATAGCATGATGGCATGTGGCAGCCGTCCTTCGCTGACCATCTGTGTCAGGCGCTGCTGCACCTCCCGCTGTCCTATCACCTGTTCAAAAGCCATAATCGGCCACAAAGTTACGAAAAAACGAGCGAAATGCAAAAGGAAAGCTCGCTTTTCTTTTCATTTCCCAGTGCTGAGTATGATTACGGCTCGCTTGAGATACGATTCTGCTAATTTATAAAATATCATAATTTGTTTTGGATTTCGTTCGGTATGCACTATCTTTGCAGGCAAAACCAAACAGTATGTATAAAGTATCAGTTGTGACGCCGTTCCATAATGTGGACATGGGTATGTTTGAGAAGTGTGCAGAGTCGATGCGCGCCCAGACCATCGGGTTTGAGAACATCGAGTGGATAATCGTGGTCCATAATTGCGAACCGAGATACATGCCGCTTCTTACGGAGATGTTCAAGGACGACGGGAACGTCATCGTCAAGGAACTGAACGACGGCATACGTTCGCCGGCCATGCCCCGCAACCACGGCATGCAGTTCGTGACAACGCCATATCTGGGCTTTCTCGATGGCGATGACAGCTATACGGCCGACTGTTTGGAGGTGGTCAGACGTGAGATGATGGAGACACAGTCGCAGGTGGTGACATTCCGCCGCGAGTACGAGCTGGAGAAGGAGAGCCTGCATCCCCATACGGAGAAGGTGTTGTGGAACCAGACGGAGTGGCGCATCGTCATGGACCGTCGGGACTTCCAGCAGGACAAGATGTTCTCTGGTCTGTGGCCCTTCTCCACGTCGCGACTGTTTGATATGGAGGGTCTTATTCACTATCTATTAGCCTGGTGATGCCTTGTTTACAACAACCGTTTAGTGACTTCGGCCACTGAGTCAACGGCTGAGACGGTGTAGAAGTGGATGTTGCGGACACCGTGCTCGTAGAGCTCGCGACATTGCTGTGTGGTCCACTCCACGCCCAGCTGCATGGCCTGTTCGTCAGTCTTGCACTTGACGATTTCCTTGGCCAGCGCCTCGGGGATGTCGCAGTGGAAAGTCTTGGGCACTACTGTCAACTGGCTCAGCTTGGCAAAAGGCTTGATGCCGGGCACGATGGGGATGGTGATGCCCATCTGGCGGGCTTTCTCAACGAACTGGAAGTACTTCTCGTTGTCAAAGAACAGCTGCGTAACGGCATACTGTGCCCCGAGGTCTTGCTTCTGCTTCAAATACTCCATGTCGCGCTCCAGGTTGGGCGCCTCTTCGTGTTTCTCGGGATAGCAGGCCACGCCGAAGTCGAACTTCGGACCGGGGTGCTTGATAGGGGTACCATCGGCAAAGAATCCCTCGTTGAACCGGACCACCTGACGGATGAGGTCGGTGGTGTGGGCATGACCGCCCTTGGTGGGTGTGAAGCGTGCGTCCTCCTTAGCCTTGTCGCCACGCAGCAGCATGAGGTTGCGGATGCCCAGAAACTGCAAGTCCAGCAACTCGTACTCCGTCTGTTCAATGGTGGTGCCACTGCAGATGATGTGTGGCTCGACGGGTATGTGATAGCGGTTCTGGATGGCTGCGGCAATAGCTATGGTTCCTGGCCGGCGGCGGATGCGCTGGCGCTCGAACTGGCCATTGTCCAACTCGCGATAGACGTACTCGGAGTGGTGGGTAGTGATATTGATGAAGGCTGGGTTCAGTTCGGCCAGTTTGTCAATAGTGGCAAACAGCGCCTCAGTGCCGTTGCCCTTCAGCGGTGGCAATACCTCGAACGAGAAGCGACGCTGGTCCGACTCAGGGTGGTTGATATAGTCTGCTACGGTCATATCTGCTTATGTTGAAATTATGAGGCCACTGGTGGCTCTGGGCTGCAAAGTTAGTCATTTCTCTCTAAATAAGGCGAAGGTTTCCGAAAAAATTAGTTAAAAAGTTGGACGGATGTAAGGATTTTGCAAGAAAAATATTACTTTTGTATGCAATTTGACAGGAACTAACTAAAACAGAAATATGGAACAACAACAGTCGGGTAGCAAAGCCTACCTTTTTGGAATTGTGATGGTCGCCGTGCTTGGTGGCCTCTTGTTTGGCTACGACACAGCCGTTATCTCAGGTGCGGAGAAAGGTCTTCAGGCTTTCTTCAAGAATGCGGGTGATTTCACCTATACAGACGGCTGGCATGGCTTCACCTCGTCGTCGGCACTGATAGGCTGTATCATCGGTTCTGCCTTCTCGGGCATGCTTGCCACTAAACTGGGACGTAAGAATTCGCTGTTTATTGCAGGTCTTTTGTTTTTTATCTCGGCGCTGGGCTCCATGGATCCAGAGTTTCTGCTGTTCGACTATGGCGTGCCAACGTACTCGCTGCTCATCATGTTCAATATTTATCGTGTCATTGGAGGCATCGGTGTAGGTCTGGCATCTGCCATCTGCCCTATGTATATCAGCGAGGTAGCACCTTCCAATATCAGAGGCATGTTGGTCTCTTGGAACCAGTTTGCCATCATATTCGGCCAGTTGGTCGTGTACTTTGTCAACTTCTTCATCCTGGGCGACCACATTCAACCGCTCGTCGAGGAGATGGGCAAGGGACTGGCAGCCATCACGCCCGCTGCACAGTGGACGGTGACCACAGGCTGGCGCTACATGTTCGGAAGTGAGGCCGTGCCTGCAGGACTTTTTGCCTTGCTCATCTGCTTCGTGCCTGAGACTCCGCGTTTCCTGGTATCTGTTGGCAAGGATGACAAGGCGCTTCATGTGCTGCAGCGCATCAATGGCAGTGAGCGTGGAGCCTATGTGTTGAAGCGTATCAAGGAAACCATTACTATCAAGATAGAGCCTATTATGACCTATGGCGCCATGTGCATCTTTATCGGTATCATGCTCAGCGTCTTCCAGCAGGCTGTAGGCATCAATGCCGTGCTGTACTATGCACCACGCATTTTTGGTGATATGGGTATGGACAACCCGATGATGATTACCGTCTTCATGGGCGTCATCAACATCCTGTTTACCCTGGTGGCCATCTTTACTGTCGAGAAGTGGGGCCGCAAGCCGTTGCTGATTTACGGTTCGCTGGGTATGGCGTTGGGAGCCTTTGGTGTAGCCGTTACGTTCGGACATGCTGGAATGGAACTTTTTACTGCCGCATCGCTGCTCATCTATTCGGCTTCGTTCATGTTCTCATGGGGACCCATCTGTTGGGTGCTCATAGCCGAGATATTCCCCAATACCATCCGTGGTCAGGCTGTGGCTGTAGCCGTGGCTTTCCAGTGGATTTTCAATTTCATTGTCAGCTCTACCTTCGTGCCTATGTTCAATATGCACTTGACCGAGGGCGATGACTTCGGCCATTGGTTCACCTACGGTTTGTACGGCTGCATCTGCGTCATCGCGGCATTGTTTGTATGGCGACTGGTGCCGGAAACCAAAGGTAAGACGCTGGAGGATATGAGCAAGCTGTGGAAGTGGAAGGGTTACGACCCTGTTCGCCGTGTAGGAAAGATGTTTGAGTAATCATATAATTTATTATTACGGAAAATGAAACGGATATTGATAGCCGAAGACAATGACAGCAACTACATGCTGATGCAGTACATATTGAAGAGCCACTATGAGTTCTTCCGTGCCAAGAACGGCCAAGAAGCTGTGGAGAAGGCTAAGGCGGAAACTCCGGATTTGGTGCTGATGGACATCAAGATGCCCATCATGGATGGACTGGAGGCTACGCGGCTGATCAGGGCAGCGATGCCTGACATGCCCATCGTCGCACTGACTGCCAATGCTTTTGACAGTGACCGCCAGGCAGCCTTTGATGCAGGCTGCAACGGGTTCCTGTCGAAGCCAGTCAATGCACAGAAGTGCTTGGAAACGATAGCAAAGTTTATTTAAGAACTGAGTAAACAAAAGAAGAAATGCCGGGCTCCAAACGTGAGCCCGGCATTTCTTTCTACCTTTATATATATTATAGGTATCCCAGCCAGCGCAGGATGTCATTCAGGTTGGCTACCACCATCAGCAGGATGAGAAGACCGAAACCAACGTACTCGGCACGTATCATGAATTCTTCAGACGGTTTGCGACGCGTAATCATCTCGTACAGCAGGAACAGCACATGACCACCGTCCAGGGCGGGGATGGGCAGGATGTTCATGAATGCGAGGATGATGCTGAGGAAGGCGGTCATCTTCCAGAACATATACCAGTCCCACATGGGTGGGAACAGGCTTCCAATGGCTCCGAATCCGCCCAGTGACTTGGCACCCTCGGCAGAGAATACATACTTCATGTCGTCGACATAAGATGCCAGTACGTGCCAACCATACTTGATGCCTGCAGGAATGCTCTCCAGAAATCCGTATTCTACGGTGACGGGCTCATAGATGGCAGTCAGGTTGGGGGCAAAGAAACCCAGTTTCAACTCAGGAGTCAGCACGACGGTAGCCGTATCGGCTTTGGCATCGCTGCCAAAGACGATGGTTACAGTGCGGGCTTTCAGTGAGTCTGCCGGTGTCTTGGCCGTCAGCAGCAGGTCCTCACGACGCCCCAACTGGTCGATGAATTCGTTGTAGCTGTCAACGGGAGCTCCGTTGAGGGCCAGGATGTGGTCGCCAGCCTTCAATCCTGCTTTCTCTGCGGGTGAACCTGCCATGACGCTGTCTATACGGGCAGGCAACAAAGGACGCACAAACGCAGGGTCGGCCTTGATCATGTTCAGCAAGTTCAGGTCACCTGGCAGCGAAATGCTCATCGGCTTGCCGTCACGTAGAATGTCGACACGCTTAGCCTCGGAGATGTCGCGGTAGAGATCGGCAGAGAATTCCTTGAAAGCCTTGGTATCAGTACCCACAAGGATGTCACCATCCTTGAAACCATACGACTTGGCCTCTTGGTTGAACTTCATACCCATAGTCATGTCCTTGACGGGAATATAAGTGTCACCCCACCAGAAGAGAATCTGTCCGTAGATGAACAGGGCCAGCAGGAAGTTGACCAGCACACCGCCAATCATGATGAGCAGACGCTGCCAAGCGGGCTTCGAGCGGAACTCATAGTCTTGGACGGGCTGTTTCATCTGTTCCGTATCGAAACTCTCGTCTATCATGCCTGCTATCTTGCAGTAGCCACCCAGGGGGAGCCAGCCTATGCCGTACTCCGTGTCGCTGTTCTTGGGCTTGAACTTAAATAGGCTGAACTTCCAGTCGAAGAAGATGTAGAACTTATCCACACGTACTCCGAAGAGCTTGGCGAAGAAGAAATGACCGCCCTCGTGCAGCAACACAAGCAGCGAGATGGCCAGCATGAATTGTAATACTCTGATTAAAAATATTTCCATAATAATACTATTTATTCAATAATTCGCTTGCAATACGGCGCGCTTCGGCATCGGTAGCCACATAGGTGTCGTAATCTGGTGTTGCCGAGAAGGTACATTTGTTCATGGTTTGCTCAACGACGTCGCTCATCTGGAGGAACGAGCAACGGTCTTCGAGGAACCCTCGGTTGACAATCTCGTTGGCCGCATTGACGATGCATGGCATGTTGCCGCCTTTTTGGATGGCCTCGAAAGCCAGAGCCAGACAGCGGAACTTTTTCAAGTCGGGCTCAAAGAACTCCAGCTTCTGCGCAAAGAAGTCCAGACGGTCGCCAGTCAGATGCAGACGCTGCGGGAACGAAAAAGCATACTGGATGGGCAGACGCATATCGGGCACGCCCAGTTGAGCCTTGACAGCACCGTCCTGGAATTGAACGGCTGAGTGGACAATGCTCTGCGGATGTACCAGCACCTGTATCTGTGAAGCCTTGACCCCAAAGAGCCACTTGGCTTCGATGACCTCAAATCCTTTGTTCATCATCGTGGCAGAGTCAATGGTAATCTTGGCACCCATGTCCCAGGTGGGGTGGCGTAGGGCATCGGCCTTGGTGACACGTTCCAGCTGCTCCATCGTGAAGTTACGGAACGGACCTCCTGAGGCTGTCAGCAGAATCTTCTCAATGGGGTTCTGGTCTTCGCCGACCAGACTCTGGAAGATGGCAGAGTGTTCGCTGTCGACTGGTAGGATGGGGGCATGGTACTCGGCAGCCAGATCACGAATCAGTTCACCGGCTACTACCAATGTCTCTTTGTTCGCCAGGCAGATAGTCTTGCGGGCCTTGATGGCGTGAATAGTTGGTGACAATCCGGCAAAACCTACCATGGCTGTCAGCACCATGTCAATAGGACCGGCTTCTACGATGTCGTCCAAAGCCTGACGACCCGCATAGACCTTGGTGTCTGGCTGGTCGTCCATGAGTCGTTTCAACTCGTCGTAGCGTTGTTCGTTGGCAATGACAATGGCTGCGGGCTTGAACTTGTGAGCCTGCTCGGCCAATAGTTCTATTTTGTTGTTGGCGGTCAGGCAATATACTTCGTAGAGGTCGCTATGCTCCTCGATGACCTGTAGCGCCTGTGTGCCTATCGACCCCGTAGAGCCGAGGATGGCTATTTGTCGTTTCTTCATGTTCTTAATCTCTCAAATCCAGTAATCCATCTGGGATGGTCATGGTAATCTGTTGCTTGCTCATGTCGATGTCTGTGATGAGGTCGTCGTTGGCGGGGATGAGTCGACCGTCCTCCAGTTCAAACAGGATGTTGGCAGTCTGGTCGTCAATGTCGGCAATGCGGCCAACAGCCTGGTTTGCTTTTACATCCACGATTTGGAAGCCCACCAGACTGCTCAGCGAGGGAACAGTGTCTGCTTCGTCTGCCAAGGCGCGTGGGAAGTAGACATCACAGCCTGTCAGTTCGGATGCCTGCTGCTGGGTGTCTATATCGCAGAACTTCACCAGACAGACGCTGTCGTTGCGGAACCGGTATTCTTCCATGAAAAAAGGTACAAGAATGCCATCAATGTCCAGCACCAGATAGTCTGCGTCTGTTTGGTCGAAGATGTCATCGTCAAACTGGAACGACACTTCCCCCTTGACACCATGCGCCTTGCCTAAACGCCCTATTCTGTATACCTCTTCGTGCTTGATCATTCTTCTCCTTCTTAAAGCAACTCTTATTTCTTAACTTATGTTTCTTAACTCTTAACTCTCTCAATATGTGCGCCAAGTGCATTGAGACGGGCCTCAATGTTCTCGTAGCCTCGGTCTATCTGCTCAATGTTGCTGATAAGACTGGTGCCCTGGGCACTCATGGCGGCAATGAGCAGGGCTATACCTGCACGGATGTCGGGACTTGACATGCGGCTGGCACGGAGCTGCCGGCTCCTGTCGTGTCCTACGACCACGGCACGGTGTGGGTCGCAAAGGATAATTTGTGCGCCCATGTCAATGAGTCGGTCGACAAAGAACAGGCGACTTTCGAACATCTTCTGATGGAAGAGCACAGAGCCACGAGCCTGTGTCGCCACCACAATGAGGACGGAGAGCAGGTCGGGTGTCAGTCCAGGCCAGGGAGCGTCCGCCAGCGTCATGATAGTGCCGTCAATGAATGAGTCGACGATATAGTGCTTCTGACGGGGAATGAACAGATCGTCACCGTCAACCTCTACTTTGACACCCAGCCGGCGGAAAGCATCTGGTATGATGCCAAGGTCTTGCAGGGATACATCCTTGATGCGAATGCCGTCACCGCACATGGCAGCCATACCGATGAACGAGCCTACCTCAATCATGTCGGGCAACAGTTTGTGTTCTGTGCCATGAAGGCTCTTCACTCCCTTGACAGTAAGCAGATTAGAACCGATACCACTGATGTTGGCAC
>JAEEGL016768221.1_pt1 | contig 16314 bp, 10 predicted proteins | sample 9134231 | NCBI WGS metagenome assembly JAEEGL01 (sample SAMN16246548, study PRJNA631951) | gut metagenome | biome: gut microbiome; feature: rumen; material: fiber-attached | host: Bos | place: Iran: Karaj | collected 2018-10
AGAGCGACTCCGTATGCTCCGTAAAGTATACAGTCGGGCCAACGTGAGAAAACTCTCGGGAACCGCAGACAATACGCTCCGGAATGTGGCCGAGATAGATGGAATCTCGGAGGGCAGGAAAAAGAGAATGGAAATGGAATTCAGTATATGAAAGAGACAACCGGATATCAAAATCTGAGACCTGATGGGTCGAGGTGATTTTGGACAGGAATGATTGTCAGTGCTATAGAATATCAGGGGATAAAGTCCGCCCAGCTCCACAAAAAAGAGACTCAATGTGTTGAGTCTCTTTTTTTATTTGCGTATTTTTTTTGTGCCGATTAGTCGCTTAAGCTATACGGCTTTGTGTCGGTTCCCTGAAATAGTTTCTTGTTAGGCTTGCTGCCCATAACGAACTCCAGCACTCCGCCTTGCATCAGCATTTCGTAAGTGACATATGTCTTTGTGTACGGCTGGCCGTTCCATCGAACCTGTTGGATATACCGGTTCTTGTCGCTCACTTTGGGGGCTTTTATCTCCAAATATTTGCCGCTGCCCATACGTACCTTCATGTAAGGCAGATAAGGGGCGCCAATTATGTATTGGCCGCTTCCGGGGCAGACGGGGTAGAATCCCATGGCGCTGAATACATACCATGCGCTCATTTGGCCGCAGTCGTCATTGCCGCACAGGGTGGCGCCATACATCTTGTTCATTATCTCGCGTACCCAGTACTGTGTCTTCCAGGGTTGCGAGGTCCACATATACAGATACGGTATGTGATGGCTTGGCTCGTTGCCGTGTACGTATCCACCGAGCATTCCCTCGCGGGTCACGTCCTCTGTCTCTGCGAAGAATTCGTCGGGGATGTACATGGTGAAGAGGGTGTCCAGTTTTTCCACGAACTTCCGTTCGCCACCCATCAGCCTCATCATGCCTTTCACATCGTGCGGCACATAAAAGCTGTAATTCCATGAGTTGCCTTCGATAAGCCCCTCGCCGCTGGTGGAGAGGAGGCTGTACGGCGTTTTCCATGCCCCGTCCGAGAGGCGTGCGCGTACAAAACCGATGGTGGTGTCGAACACGTTGCGGTAGTTGAGGGCCCGCTGGCGGTAGCTCTCGCGGACACTGTCCTCATAGCCAGGCACATCGGGAAGCGTGTTGTCCAGTTTGTTCTTCAGTGCCCAATATACGCACCAGTCTTCATAGGCGTTCTCGAGTGTGACGGAGGCCCCGTTGCGGCTCTTGTCAACGGGAATATAGCCTGTCTTCTTGTACAGTCCAGTGTAGTCGTAATAGTCCACATTGGAGGTGGCTAGGATGGCGCCCATGGTTTCCAACTCCAGTTCCACGTCGTCTTGGAGCGAATTGACGGCGGCATCCACCATCACAGAAACGCCGTGATAGCCTATCATACACCAGTTCTCGCCGCCATGATGGCTCCAAACTGGCAGCATTCCGTGTGGATTGTTTTTGCTGTGCCAGTATAGCGTCAGGGCTATGTTGCGGCTCATAGCGGTATCGGTGAGGCTGATAAGGGGGTGCAGGGCACGGTAGGTGTCCCATAGCGAGAAGATGGTGTACCGTGTGTGCCCATCAGGGTTTTTGTCGTCAACATCCTGATAGATGGATGGATTTATCATGGTGTGGTAGTAGGAGGTGTAGAGCATCTTCAATGCATCCTCAGGGCCTTGTGCCTCCAAACGTCCCAACATTCGATCCCAATTGATGCGTGTCAGTTCGCTAACCACGTCGAAATTGCTGCGGTATTTTGTGTCGCCCTGCTGGACGATGAGTAGTGTGTCGCCCTCAGGCCTGTCTCGGTAAAGTGTCTTTGAGGCATAAGGAGAGTACCGAAGTCCCTCTCGCTGTACGGCCATATTGGCGCTCCATGTGCTGTTGGGCGATAGCCCCACGATGATTTCAAGGGTGTCGTTCCCGTCGTCCTCAAACTCAAACCAGCACACAGGCTTGCGTCCCGCCATTTCGGGGAAATTGTGCTCTTGGTCGAAACGGTTCCAAAAGCCTTGGTATGTAGATGGAGCAAAGTCGTGGTAGCCGTATTGCTTGACGGGTTTGTTGAACCGGATATGATAGTACAGCTTGCGACAGCGGTTCCATCCGCTGGTCATGCGCCAGCCACTGAGGCTATATCGACCCACGTTGCACTGTGCCCACAGCACCTTGCCGTCGTAGTTGTATATGCCGTGGTTGAGGTCGAGGATTATCTTTTGTGCCGCCCCCTTGGGGAAAACGTAGCGGTGTACGCCGCAGCGCTGTGTGGCGGTCAGTTCGCAGCGAATGTTGTCGTCGTCGAGCGTTACAGCGTAGTAGCCTGGACGTGCCACCTCCGTCTCATGGCGGAACCGCTGGCGGTAGCCTGCGTCGGGGTTGTCGGCAGTGCCGGGATTGAGTTTCGTTTCGCCGCTGTAGGGCATGATGAGGAAGTCGCCGAGATCGCTGTGACCAGTGCCGCTGAAATGGGTGTGGCTGAAGCCAACGATGCTGTTGTCGCGGTATTGGTAGCCGGCGCAGTAGTCATAGACCCTTGGCTGGTAGACACCATTGATGTTGTGTGGGATGGTGTCGGTGTCGGGGCTTAGCTGCACGAAGCCGTAGGGGAAGCAGGCTCCGGGGAAAGTGTGTCCCATGCCGTTAGTGCCGATAAAGACATTCACGTGGTCTGTCGGACGTTGCGCCATGACGGTATTTGTGAGGCACAGCATAAGCGATATCAGAATCAACTTGCTATTATTCATTTCTTTTATCTCTTTTAGGCAACGATGCCAAGTGAAATGCAAAAATACAAATTATTCTTCGTATCTTTGCAAAAATAATTCGACATGCGAAGAAACTGCTGCTGGCTCTTATTGTTGCTGTTGGGAACCTTTACGCTCCATGCCCAGAGGGATGCTTCCCTCGATCCCTATCGTCCTTGGGTGCGCTGGTGGTGGAATGGCGACAAAGTCGACACTCTCGAGTTGAAACGTGAACTGCGGGTGCTATATGATGCCGGCATCGGTGGCGTGGAGATCAATCCGATAGAATTCCCTTCCAAGCGTTGCGACAGCCTTGACATTTCCTCACTGACATGGCTCAGCGACGACTGGATTACCGCCTTGGAGGTGACACTGCGCGAGGCTCAACGCCTTGGTCTGGGCTGTGACCTGTTGGTTGGTAGTGGCTGGCCTTTCGGCTGCGAGACACTACCGATGGAGCATCGCGCACAGGTGATGCTCATCTACGCCGCCGAGATTGACTGGTCAAATCCTGAAATAAATAAACCTTTCATCATCACCAAACAGCAGATATTCGACGCCGTTAATCCTCAGGTGACAGAGCCTAATGCCGATCGACAGTTCGAGTTGGTCGACCTCTTCGTGGTTCCCGATACGGTGCGTCACATATACCAGCGCAACAATCTGAATATTCCCGATGGCGACAATATCGTGGTTCATCCTGTCGCACAAATCGTCAACACATGGCATCCTTCGTCAACTGGCAGGTACATGCTCTATGCCCTTGTCCGCTGTACCTCGTTTGCCAGCGTCATCAACGGCGCTCCTGGCGCGTCGGGGCCTATCCTCGACCACATGAATCGCGAGGCGGTCAAACAATTTCTTGACCATATGTCGTGCACACTGGAGGGCAGGCTGGGTCCCATGCGCAAATGGCTGCGCGCCTATTTTGTAGACAGCATGGAATTGGAAGGGGCGAACTGGACAACTGACTTTGCCGACGAGTTCCTCCGTCGTCGTGGCTACGACCTTATGCCGTGGCTGCCATTCATCTTGTTCAAAACCGGACGCCTTGGCGAGGTGACCAGCTACGAATACGGCGCCAAGCAGTCGCCCGACTTCAAACGGCAGGTGGAACAAGTGCGCTACGACTTCGAACTGACCAAGGCGGAGCTGCTCCACGAACGCTACACCCAGACTTTCCTAGATTGGTGCCACAAGCAGGGCGTGATGGCTCGGGCCCAAGCCTACGGACGAGGATTCTTCCCTTTGGAGTCTTCTCTGGGCTACGATATTCCAGAAGGCGAGAGCTGGACCACAAACTATCTGCGCCACCGCATTGGAGAGGAAATGCCCGACAACGACTACCGCCGTGGTCGCGCCTACACCATGATAAACAAATATGTCTCCTCCGCCGCCCACCAGACGGGCAAGCGTATTGTCAGCGCCGAGGAGATGACAAACACTTACCGACTTTTCGAGACCACCATCGAATTGCTTAAACTGGGAAGCGACATGAGCGCTATCAGCGGCATCACCCATAGCGTTTGGCACGGCTTCAACTATTCGCCTCCACAAGCTGGCTTCCCAGGGTGGGTACAATACGGCAGCTATCTCAACGAGCGTAATAGTTGGTGGCCTTATTTCCGCCTCCTCAACGACTACCGCGCCCGCATGAGCAGTATTCTGCAAAATACCGAGATGCAGACCGATATCGCCATCGTGCTTCCTACCGACCGTATGTGGGGCGAGATAGGAGTTCAGACAGAGCCCTTCCCCAACTACCCCAAGGGCAGCATCTACGAAATACCTCAGTTGCTGTGGGAAGCCATCCACAAGAATGGTGGTAACTGCGACTTTATCTCTCCTTGGCAGGCACTGGGGCAGACCTCTATGGGCGGGAAACACTATGATGTGCTGATGAAATTCGAAGACTCATGCCTGGTTGTTGAAGATTACCGCTCGAAGTCACCTGTTGTAAACAGGGTGCCCTATCCTGCCGACAAAAAGTATCTTGAGTGGTATGCAGCCTTGCAGGAAAAACTGGGGCTCCCTCACGCTGTCACATTCCAATACCCTGACCGTTTCATGCTGCAGAACCATTATAAGACAGTGGCTCCGGCTCCTGTCCTTCCTCTTGTAGACGATTCCATAGATCGCTGGGAGCTTGAGCCGGGCACCGATTGTTACCTTTTCGTGAATGCTAACATTTGCCCGTTCAAGAGTTACGGTCGCTACATTTCTTTTCCTAAGGAGGTAACACGTCGTCGCCAAGCTTGGCGCTACGATTGCAACACGGGTCGCCGGCAGCCGCTTTTTTCTGGACCCGATGGACGATATCTCCTGTCTTTAGGTGAGGCGGAATCATGTTTCATCATTTTTGACGGGCCTAAACTCAAACATAGATGTCCGAAAAGAGGTGACGTTATCCAAGAACGTTATCCATATCCGCCGCTTCAGCGCTGGACCCTCACACTGCATCATTCCATAGAGAACTGGGATACTGTAGTGAATCTCGATACCTTGAGGGATTTGCGCCAAACTTCATTTGCCGGTTTTTCGGGCTGGATAGAATATAAAACTGTGGTGACACTCGATTCATCCCGGAGAAGTGCCGACAGCCATACGCTGAGGCTTCCCACCCGCGATATCTGCCAACTAACCATTAACGGCGTTGACTGTGGTACTGTCTGGTTTGGCGATCGTGACGTTAACATCCCCGCAGGGGTATTCCACCCTGGCGACAATACCATTGAAATCAAAGTCACAACCACCCTCAACAACTATGTACATACTCTTACCGACGACAAAGTGATCCAGCACTTCGTCTTCAAACGCAACGTGCCCACCACCCCCGCGGGACTTGTTGGTCCTGTAATCATGTGGTAGCTGGGACGTGTGTTATTAAAATACTAAATCATGAAACGATACTTATTTTTTGTTTTTTTAATCTTCTCCACTTTCGCGGTCGCACAGGAAAACGACCTTGTAATCACTGATTTTGGCGCGCGGGGTGATGCCGTAACCATCAATACCACCAGCATTCAGGCCGCCATTGACAGCGCTAGCTGTAATTATGCCCTCCATAATCAGAAAACCCGTGTGGTGATACCCCAAGGCACATTCGTCAGTGGCACCTTGTACCTCAAGAGCGGGGTGACGCTCCATCTCGAGAGAGGCGCCACACTGTTGGGCTCCACCAACCCTTTCGACTATGTCAAAGACCCCACCGTGCGCTGGACAGCCTTCATATTTGCCATACGTCAACACGACATCGCCATCACCGGCCAGGGCACTATCGACGGTCGTGGCTGGGAGGTCGCCAACAACATGGTCAACTACATACACCTCGGACTTGTTGACGATCCGCTGAAATACGACCGTCCCAACGAGAGCAACCGACCGGAGAATATACATTTCCGCGAATGCGAGCATGTCGTTGTCAGTGGCATCACCCTCCGCAACCCCGCAAGCTGGAACCAGCAGTATGACCAGTGCCGCTATGTGCTTATTGAGAACCAGACTGTAGACAGCAAAAGCTACTGGAATAACGATGGGGTTGATATCGTTGACTGCCAGCATGTGGTGATACGTAACTGCAATATGGATGCCGCCGATGATGTCTTCTGCTTCAAGAGCCACAGCGTCGACGGCCTCTCCGAGGATGTGCTGGTTGAAAACTGCACAGGTCGCTCCTCAGCCAACGGTATCAAGTTTGGTACTATGACCCGCGGTGTCTTCCGCCATTTCCGCTTCCGCAACATCACCCTTTACGATACCTACCGCAGTGCCATAACGCTCGCCTCAGTCGACGGTGGCGCTTTGCAGGATATTGTCATCGATGGTCTCAGAGCCACAAACACCGGCAACCCCATCTTTCTTCGCTTTGCAGAGCGACGTCAGGGCACGGTGACTCCCTGTCTGAAAGATATAGTTATCAGGAATGTTTATGTAGAGGTCCCTGCCGACAAACCTGATGCGGGCTACAGCTACGAGGGACCTGTGGAGGATCAGCCTCGCAATATATCGCCCTCCGGTATTGTTGGTACACCGGAACATCGTATACAAAACATCACACTCGAGAATGTAGAGATCCACTACCCTGGCGGGAGCGACAGCAGTTACGCTTTCTGCGGCAGCGACCCAAAGTCTTTGGCCTCTATAGCTGAACGCGTCACACAATACCCTGAATTCTCCATGTTCAAGGAGTTGCCAGCCTGGGGACTCTACCTGCGGCATGCCGACAACATACAGCTGCGTAATGTTCACATGACGATCGCCAACCACGACTACCGTCCCTATATTGTGGCCGACGACGTCAATGGCCTCGCCATCGTAGATTCACGTCCCTCCACACCGCAACTTATTGTGGCTAATGGATGCTCCAATGTCAAAGCACCCGGCTACCGTGTTGTGAGGCAGAAGGCGGCCTCCGATGCCGTTGAGGTTGTGCCACAATTGTCGCAGGATAACCCCGATATATTGGGCAAGCACTACAAGGCCTCCCTTTTTGGTATCAAAAACAATGGTACCACGCTAAACACCAATTCTATTCAACGTGCGGTGGATTATATCGCCCAGCAAGGTGGTGGATGCTTGGAGTTTTATGTGGGCCGATACCTCACAGGCACAGTGCGTGTCCCCCGGGGAGTGCATATCATCCTGCATGAGGGTGCCATCATTGTTCCCTCACCCAATCCGCACGACCATGTCTCAGAACAGCCATCGTCTCCTTTGCTATTTGAAGACCACACTGACCATACTACCGGTCTTGGATTTATTGAACAATAATTAGAATTCTGACAGCCCGGAGCAATCAACGCTCTCCGCTATCGAGAGCCAGAAACTGTCATTGACCCAGGTGGTTGTTATATTGCAGTTTGCGGCTTGTGCCTCTGTTTCAGTTGTCTTCAGATGGTCCATCAATATGCCTGTGCCGGTCCACTTGAACCAGGCCTCTTTGCGTGTCCATATACGGGCAAATTCCGACTCGGGGTCGTTACTTCTAAGCACGGAGGCTTGCTCTTTTTCGTCGAACGACCTTTGTAATAGTGTCTCACTGAATTTTCTGCGCCCTTCCACGTCGATTCCCACCTCTTTGTCGCTTACGGCTATGGCTACGGCTTCATTGCAATGGCTGATGTTGAAGTGGATTCCTTCGTAATTGGCGAGGGAGGGTTTTCCATGTTCGCCGAATGTCCAGAGAGGTGGTTCTGAACATTGTTTTTCAAATCCATTATTCTGATAGTCCTTTACTATTGTTTCGTTGCCTTTTATTTCGGCATCATTGTTGGCAATTGCGTCGCACAGCATAAGATACGCCACCACCTGCTCACAGCGGTGGCGGTGGTTTTTCATTTTGCTCAGAATCTGTTGCTGTTGCTGTGGAAGGCTGTTGGCGAGTTCAGCCAGCAGTTCTTCGCTTAATTGTCCGGGGTTGCGGTAGTAGTAGACTATCATGACTTATTGAAAAAAGAGGGTGCCGTAACGACACCCTCTTGTCTTTGTTCGGTTAAAATGATTATTGTGTGACTCTTTCAAGCCATTTAACCATACAGAGCATAACTATCATGGAAAGCAGGCAGACGCCCATGAATACGCTCCAGCATATCCAAATCGGGAAGTTGGTGTACATCAAAGGTCCAATCCAGAGGAGGCCGTTGCCTACGGCGGTGGCACCAAGCCACAGACCCTGGCAAAGACCGAGCAGATTCTTCGGAGCGACTTTCGAGACGAAACTCAATCCCAGCGGGCTGATGAAGAGTTCGGCGACGGTCATGAAGAAGTAGTAAACTATGAGTACCCACGGACCAGCTTTCAGTCCAGCTGCGGTTGTTGCATCGAGTTTGGTGAATTCGTCTGCCGAAGGATAACCTTGGGTGTTGCAGAACAAAGTCATGAAGAGATATGCTATAGCGGCGATACCCATACCGATGGCAATCTTGCGTGGTGTGGAGAACTTGCGGCCCCATTTGGTGCCGAAGAGCCACATGATCGGGAAGGTCAGTACGCAGACGAAGAACGGGTTGACAGCTTGCCATACCTCGGGCGGGAAGAGCGAGGTGTTGACAAAGTCACGCGCGAAGAGCGACATGGAGGTTCCGTTCTGATGGAACGACCACCAGAAGAACACGGCGATAACCAGCACTGCGAAGAGAGCGTAGATGCGCTGTTTGAGTTCCTTGGCCATGGCCAGTTTCTCTTCGGCGGTGTATTCCACACTTTCTGTCGAGGTCTTCTTGGCGGGGGTGGGGAATTTCTTCTTGCTTGCCACGAAGATGGTAAGAGATATGATCATGGCGGCCACAGAAGCGATAAACGAGTAGTGGACACCGGTATTGAATACGTTGAGGTATTGCTGGCACATATCCTGTGCTGCGGCTACGTCAGTGGGCAGAGTAATGCTCATGTTGGCAAACAGTTCGCTTGCTTTGGCAATGGCTTCGGGAGCCATGGCAGCGCCTACGGTGAGGTACTCATGGCACAGTGCGGGAAGGTCGGCATTGTAGGCGAAACCGTTGACGCCAAGCCACCAGCTGCGGAGCAAAGGAGCCACGAAGGGGGCGATCAAACCACCTACGTTGATGAACATATAGAAAATCTGGAAGCCAGGGTCGCGTTTGCTTTTGGCTTCGGCGAGAGCCTCGGGGCCAATCTTGGCGGCCTCAGCCTCGAAATTGTCGTACATCTGTCCAACGATAGCCTGCAGGTTGCCTTTGAAGAGGCCGTTACCAAAGGCGATCATCAGAAGGGCGAAGCAGGTCAGAGGCAGCAGCCAGTTGATGTTGCCTGCGGTAGCGAGGATTGGAATGGCGAGGATGATGTATCCGCAAGCCATAACCAAAAGACCCGACTGAATGGTTGTTTTGTAGTTCTGTGTGCGGTCGGCAATGATACCGCCAACCAGGCTCAGGATATAAATACCGCAGTAGAAAGCGGAATAAATACCTGTCGCGACACTGTTGCTCAAACCGAATTTCGAGCAGAGGAACAGAACCAGAACCGCATTCATAATATAGTAGCCGAAACGCTCACCCATATTGCTTAGTGCGGCTGCAATTAGTCCTTTAGGATGTCCTTTCATGATTGTGATGTTTTTGATTAATAATAACTTATTTGATTGTGTTTATTTTTTCAAAAGCGAAACAATGTTGCAAATTTACATAATTTTTTGAAATAATAAATCCATAAGACGATTATTTTGTAATTTTGCATCACAAACCAAGGTGTGATGAATACATTTAAAGATTTCATTTTCGCTGCAATTGACACCCTTTCACAGGGCGGCACGCTTCTTTACCCTACCGATACAATATGGGGTATAGGCTGTGATGCCACCGTCAGTGCTGCGGTAGACAAGGTTTATGCCATCAAGCGTCGGGATCATGGTAAGAGCATGCTTGTCCTTTGCTCAGACATACCCATGGTAGAGCGCTATATTGGCAGAGTAGGGGATAAGGAGAAAAAGTTGTTGATGTCGCTTGACCGCCCAACGACGTTGATCATGCCTGTCAGTAAAGATGTTTTGGCTGACAATCTTCGTGCCGACGATGGCACTATCGGAGTAAGGTTGCCTCGCATGGAACTATGCCAGACGCTGCTTCGTGAGCTCGACCGCCCGATAGTAAGCACTTCGGCCAATTTTTCAGGAGCTCCTTCTCCATCATGCTTTGATGATATAGACAGTAGGCTTTTGGAATGTGTCGACTACTGTTTCCCTGCCTCTTTCGAGGAGGGAAGAGGTGCTGCGTCGTCACGAATAGTCAAAATAAACCCCGATGGCTCAATCGCTGTAATCAGGCAATAAAAAAAGCCCGGATTTAGCCGGGTTTTTTCAGTCAATCAATTAGCTTTATCTTTTACTTATTGTTTCCTTTGAAAAGGTTGCATTTTGTTGTTGTCTATTCTTGCGGGAAGGGCCATGTTGCGTGCGTTGACTTCGCTACTTTTAACTCCAAGTACTTTGTGTCCTTGTTCGAAGACCAAGTCGATGGGGATATTGGCTTTCTCGATGGTTTTCAGATCTTTTGCTAGGTCGGGACGAACCACGCCGTTTTTGACGGCATAGTTCTTCGCGGCGTTGTAGTCGCCGTCGCCTTCAGTCTTCAGTACCAATGCTGCCCAACCTTCAAGAGCCTTGTTCATATTGGCCATATCCACCTCATAACGGCCATCGTTGGTACGTTTGAACGCTTTTTTGTCCTGAAGGTAGTTGAAGCACATCATGTTGGCCACGCCGTGCGCCTCGGTGGCACCAAAACGTACGCTGCGCAGCAGTCCGGCGAGATATGTCACATAGGCGTCTTGGACGGTAATGCCTTTGATTTCTCCGCTCTCGATGAGTGTTTTCACTATATAGAGTCCGCAGATGTCCGCTTTCGCCTCTTCCCAGGCACTGTATTGGTCTTTAAGGGCTTGGCGTACCGTGGTATTCTTTCCCACAACATTTTTGATTCCAAGTCCATGGGCGACCTCATGGTAGCAGACATTGCTGAAGAAAGCGTCAAATTTAATATTCTGCATTTGTTTCGGGCTGATCATCAGTTTTGCTATAGGTACAAGGATATTGTCGAATTTGGCCTGCATGGCGTTCTTGAGTTGAAGCCGGCGCGTGCCTTTTTTCAGATGTACACGTTCGTCATTGGGAAGGTTGATGGCTATGGTTTTACTGCCGGCGTTGCAGTCGCCCGCATAGTAAAGCACGTCATATACGTTGAGGTCGCTTTCGGTGCCGGGGACTTCTTGTTTGTATTTGGGGTCGCAGGGCAGATTCTTCTGGAAATCGGGAAGCATTTGGGTGAAACGTGCCAGTTGTTCGCTCCATTTCTCGTCTTTGACAAGCACAAAGGCCTCGAATGCTGTCTTATATCCAAAAAGGGCGTCTTCGTAGTTCTCTATTGGACCGAACACAAAGTCTAAGCGGCTCTCTTTCATATCCATCCAAACCATGTCGCTTTCTAGATAATTGTCTGTTTCCAAGGCTTTTCTACGCATTTCTAAATAGGTGCGCATTTGGTCGTTTTTGCAAATAGATATTGCTTTGTCAAGTAATTTGTCCACTCTTTCTAGCTGTCTGCGGTATGCTTTGGAGTAAGGAATAACTTCTATCTCGCCCTTCTCGTTGCGTCTCAGCACGGTATAAGGGCTAGTCTTGGCTGGATCTTTGATTTTTTCAAATTCCTCTTTTGTCATGTTTTTGGGATAGAAGTTGGCGCCTAAGGGTTTCTTTCCAAATCCAGGTATGAAGGGACGGTTCCCATCCAGTCGGTCCCATGCACCATACTGTATTTCGGCGAATTTGCGTGCCGAAGGGTCGTTGATCTCACGTAGTTTCATGCGATTGTCATTGCCGAACGACTGCTCCCAGAATATCTCGTCCATCATGCGGGAAATGTCGATGAAAATACCTAACAATTCTCTTTCGTAATCTTCAAGTTGATTGATGTCATAATGGAGGGTGTAGGAAGCGTATTGGTTTACTTTCTTGTCCAGTTCGTTTTGTGCCTGCGCCTGTACGTTTTTGCCTGAGATTGCGAACAATGTCAGGACCGCCAAAATCAATGCTGTTTTTCTCATTGTATGTGTAAAGTTTGATTGGTTAATTTGCTATTATTTGTGTGAGTTGGTCTCACATTAGAGGTGACTTCTATTAATTCGTGTTCGTAATAACTATTTTTTGTTTTCCTAATAGTTGGCTGTTCAGAAATACATGTTTTTTCATTATTTCCCTCACTTCGTTGTTGTTGGCGGTGTCGGCCAGGGCTTTTGCGTATCGAATATTGTGTGTGTCGGTTCCAAGGTATTCCGACATGCCGTTTTCGATATACTCCATGCCCTTGCGTTTGGCGGACTCTCCGTAGAAGCCGTTGAGCGATAGTATGTTGACCTGAAAGAGTACACCCATCGTTTTTATCTCCTCAACGAATGGTGAGTGTATGTTCAGATATGGGTATCGTTCAGGGTGTGCCAGTATGAGGGTATAACCAAGCTCTATGTATTTTTTCCATGTTTCTGTGGGCATGTAGTCCGATTTGTGCAGAGACAGTTCGCATAGCAGTTTGTTGCCGGGGAGCGGCAGGATGCGGCTTTCGCCGGGTTTCCGCTCAAAGTCGGCGTCGAAGCGGTATTCTCCACTGATGCCTGCGATTTCGGGAATTCCTTCCGCGCCCGAGGACGCTATTTTTGTCATCAGTTCTTCAAAACGTTTTTCTATGTCTCCTTCTTCGTTCGGGTAATGGGCTTGGAAGTGGGGGGTGATATATATTCTGTCGAATCCCACTTCGTAGAGAGTCTTAAGGCAGGATATTGTTTCGTTGATGTTGCTCGATCCGTCGTCAACGCCGGGCAACAGGTGGCAGTGAATGTCGGTTGAAAGAGAGGCGAACGTCTTTGCCTGTTTTTTCTTTTTTAAGAACTCGAACATGACGGTTTTATCTCAGTTTTGGTAGTAATTGACTGTGATTTAGTGGCTTGGTTTTTGTGTATAAGGTGTTTCTTTATTTGCAAAAATAGGATAAAAAATGCTTTCTCGCAAATTAGTAATGAAAAATAACATAGTAATAAGATGAAAAGATTTATCGTGTTGATTGTAGATTAAATAACCGTCGACCGTTACATACGACAAAAAAAGTGTCCGAAGGAATTCGGACACTTCTTATTGTTATGTGAGAGTTGTTTAGCGTCTGTGGCCGCCGTTGCCGCCACGGCGTTCGCCGCCACGCTCGTTCCGGCCGCCTTCGCGGCGTGGACCGCGGTCGCCATCGCGACGCGGTGCGCGCGGTTTCTCCTCCTCATAGCCTTCGGGCTTTGGAAGCAGGGCCTTGCGACTCAGTTTCAGCTTGCCGGTCTTCTCGTCAATGTTGATGATTTTCACCTGGATGATGTCGCCCTCATGGATGAGATTCTCAAGGGTGTCGGTGCGTTTCCAGTCATATTCGCTGATGTGCATCAAACCCTCTTTGCCGGGCAGGAATTCGAGGAATGCGCCGAATTCAACGATGCTGACAACTTTGGCGTCATACACTTGACCAACCTCGGGGACGGTGCAGATATCCTTAATCCATTTGATGGCGGCCTCGATGTCGTCCTTGTTCTGTGAAGCCACGTCGACAATGCCGAATTCGCCTTCTTCCTCAATGTTGATGATGGTGTTGGTCTCGGCCTGGATTTTTTGGATAACCTCTCCACCCTTGCCGATAACGGCTCCGATAAAGTCTTTGGGAATATGTATCTGTACGATGCGGGGCACAAAGGGCTTGTAGTCTTCGCGCGGTTCCGCTATTGTCTCTTGAATATGGTCGAGGATGTGCAGACGACCTTGGCGAGCCTGTTCAAGTGCTTTGGCCAACACGTCGTAGCTGAGGCCGTCGACCTTGATGTCCATCTGGCAGGCGGTGATGCCGTCACGGGTACCGCAGACTTTGAAGTCCATGTCGCCAAGGTGGTCCTCGTCGCCGAGGATGTCACTGAGCACAGCCCATTTGTCACCCTTCGATATGAGGCCCATGGCTATACCGGCAACAGGTTTGCGAATCTTCACGCCGGCGTCCATAAGTGCGAGGCATCCTGCGCATACGGTGGCCATAGAGCTTGAGCCGTTGCTTTCAAGGATATCGCTGACCACTCGGATGGTGTAGGGGCATTCCTCCGACGATGGGAGAACCTCTTTGAGGGCGCGCCATGCAAGATGTCCGTGTCCCACTTCGCGGCGGCTGAGTCCACGGTTGCCCTTAACCTCACCAGTGGCGAAACCGGGGAAGTTGTAGTGGAGCAAGAACTTGCGCGTGCCTTCAATAACGGCTCCGTCAATCATCTGCTCATCGAGTTTGGTTCCAAGGGTAACGGTGGAAAGCGACTGTGTCTCGCCACGTGTGAAGATGGCGCTGCCGTGTGCTGATGGCAGGTAGTTCACTTCGCTCCACAGCGGGCGGATCTCGTCAAGCTGACGGCCGTCGAGACGTGTGCGCTCTGCAAGCACCATGTCGCGCATGGCCTCGCGCTCGGTATCGTGGTAGTAGCGGTCGATCATGAATTTGATCTCGTCAGTGAGGGTTTCCTCAGTATAATTGGCGTCGATAAACTCTTGTTTGATGGCTTCGAAACCCTCTTCGCGCATATGTTTGTTGGCGATGCCCTGTTTCGAGAAGTCGTAACATTTCTGGTAAACGGCGTCATGTAGGCGCTGGCGCAACTCCTCGTCGTTGACCTCGTGGCAGTATTCGCGTTTCTCGGTCTTTCCGGCCTCTATTGTGAGTTCCGCTATAGCGCGGCATTGTATCTTGATGGCTTCGTGGGCCGCCTTGAGAGCGCCAAGCATACATTCTTCGCTTACTTCCTTCATCTCGCCTTCCACCATCATGATGTTCTCTTCCGTGGCGGCGACGATAAGGTCGAGGTCCGCGCGCTCAATGTCCTGCATCGGGGTGTTGATGACATATTTGCCGTCGAGGTAGCTGACTCGCACCTCGCTGACTGGTCCGTTGAAGGGAATGTCGCTTACGGCAAGGGCGGAAGCCGCTGCCAATGCCGCCAGTTGGTCGGGCATGGTGTTTTTGTCGCCCGAGATGAGGGTTATCTGTACCTGTACCTCTGCGTGGAAGTTGTCGGGAAACAGAGGACGCAGAGCGCGGTCCACAAGACGGGCGATGAGGATTTCATGCTCGGAAGGACGGGCCTCGCGTTTGAAAAAGCCACCGGGGAAGCGCCCCATGGCTGCATATTTCTCTTGGTAGTCTACGGTGAGGGGCATGAAGTCCACATTCTCACCAACCTCTTTCTTTGAGCATACTGTTGCCAACAACATCGTGTCGTTCATGCGTACAACAGCGCTTCCGTCAGCCTGCTTTGCAAGCTTTCCGGTTTCGATTTCAATCATGCGGCCGTCGCCGAGATCGAATTTCTTGTTGATAATGTTCATTTTACTTTTACTTTTTCCTTGTTAACATCTATTTCCAACCTGCCGAACATCACGACAGGCCGTTGTTATGGCGTTTTTTTATAAAAAAAGGTACCGAGTAAGGACTCGGTACCTCAACCATAACCAAATAAATATGAAAAACTATTATTTCCTTAAGTTGAGTTTCTTGATGATGGCGCGGTATCTTTCAATATCGTTATCCTTCAAGTAGTCGAGCAGGCGACGGCGTTTTCCAACCAATCCCACCAAAGCTCTTTCTGACACTTGGTCTTTTTTGTTCTTCTTCATCAGTTCGGTGAGGTGCTGGATGCGGTAAGTGAAGAGTGCGATCTGTGCTTCTGCGGAACCAGTGTCCTGAGCGTTCTTGCCATACTCTGCGTAAATCTCTTGTTTCTTTTCTTTTGTCAGATACATGTTCGTTCTATTTCTTTAGTTGTTTATTTCTTTGAAAGCATGTGCAAAAGTACTCTCTTTTTTTCGATTATGGCCAATTTTTAATCATACAAAACATATTTATTTCTTAAAATGTTGTGTTTTAATTGTATGAACTTTGTTAATAATTCTTAATTTAACTTTTGCGACCCTGTTTTTCTATGTTTATTTTTGGTTTTGAAATGAAAAATGCGACTTATTTGTCGCATTGTTTCTTTTTTTGAGCGATAGACGGGGCTCGAACCCGCG
>JAEEGL011913513.1_pt1 | contig 16313 bp, 13 predicted proteins | sample 9134231 | NCBI WGS metagenome assembly JAEEGL01 (sample SAMN16246548, study PRJNA631951) | gut metagenome | biome: gut microbiome; feature: rumen; material: fiber-attached | host: Bos | place: Iran: Karaj | collected 2018-10
AGAATGTTCTTGTGTCTCTACCGCGTCCCAATATGATAGAGGGATAGCGTCCTGCCAGTTGTCGACTCAATCTTCTGCTTCGACCAAATTTAATACTGAGAATAACCGTATACGGACTCGTTCAAAAACGAATCCAGGCTAAAAATCAGAACACGCTTGAAATCGTCCGAGCCCATCGACAAGAGGGCCAAAGGAAAATATCCAACGCGACTCCCGTAGCGCAAGTCGTTAAAACTACAAACACGTTGCCTTCGGCTAGTTTTTTCTAGAAGCCGGCATATCACGTTGCTATTCGTCCCAAATTGATTTATATCCGCGCCTGTAACGCTTATGAAGTCCCAAGAGTGAAAATCCATGGCGGAAGTTAGACATGTTGGTAAATTGCCGAAGTTAAAAAATTTTCTGGAAAGAAAGAAAATTGAAAAAGAGAGAATATTTAGAACTATGGTTTAAACAATTCACGCAGACTCGCCATTTTAATCATTTACACATTCGTTTTTTTCATTAGAGTTCTTCCCATTTCGTTAAAGTTAAGGTAAGGCAGGAAAATTTTACATTCAGGGGGGTGTTAAAAAAAACGATTTGTTTTACGATAACATACGTTCCGTTTGACATGTACAATCGACGGAATTCAGCCTTCGCAATTTGTCAGGTTATCCGCTGGTTCTTGTTGTTCAGAGTATTAAGGTATTTCTGTCGCGACACGCAAAGCGAGCGCGTACAATCTGATAATCGAACCAACCTCAGTATTGCACGACGTCAATTATGAGCACGAGAGAAGTTGTCATTACAGGTCTTGGAGTTTTGAGTCCGATCGGAATTGAGCTCAATTCTTTCTGGGAAGCTTTGATAGGGGGCAAAAGCGGCGTTTCTTACCTTGCCTCCATTCAAACTCAGTTGGAAAAGCGCCCTGTTGGCAGCGAGGTGCCAGATTTTCATCCGAAGGATTTCATTAAGCCTAAAAAGAACATTAAAATCATGAGCCGCGACATCCAAATGGGAGTGGTCTCGGCGATCTTAGCCTGTCAGAACGCCAACCTTTCCTTTGAAGAGGGAGCGAGGTCTGTCGATCCTGAACGGTTAGGGTGCATTTTCGGTTGCGATCTGATCGGTCTGGAATTAGATCTTCTTAAGGACGCTTTTCGTAAGGGAATTGTAGACGGAAAGTATGACTTCTCCACTTGGGGAGGCGCGTCGATGGAGAGCGTCATGCCACTGTGGATGCTTAAGTATCTGCCTAATTTAGTCGCCAGTAACATTGCAATATCCCTTGACGCTCGTGGACCAAACAACACGCCAACGCTCGATCGTGGTTCTAGCCTTGCCGCGCTCATGGAGGCCTGTCGCATAATTGAGCGTGGGTCTGCCGACGTTATGATTGCGGGCGGTTCAGGTAACAAAATCAATCCGACTGTGCTTTCCCGCAGTCGAGCGTACGAACTGGCGCCTTGGAGTGAAACCCCAGACCAGGACCCACGACCTTTTGATGAAAATCGTAGGGGTACAGTCATTGGCGAAGGAGCCGCTGCGTTCGTCCTAGAAAGCAGAGAATTCGCTGTCGCCAGAGGCGCCAAACCGCTTGCTGTCGTTCGCGGATACGCAGAGGCAGTCAAACCGACGGCGACATTTGGCATTGAGCAGGAAGCGATAGAGTCGTCTATTCGTCTTGCGATGGAACGCGCTGGTTTAACCCCCAATGATTTAGGTCACGTCAATGCGAACGCAATCGGTTTGCCAGCTGATTCGAAGGAAGCCTTCGCGGTCTCAAACCAACTTGGCGACGTTCCCGTCTTTACGGCGTGCGGTCACTTCGGAAACCTCGGTAGCGGCGCAGGAGCAGTCGAGCTTGCAGCGTCAGTTTTGTCTCTTGAAAAACGTATGGTTCCGCCAACTCGTAACTGCGTGAACGTCGCCCAAGATTGCCCCGTCAACGTAGTGAAAGGCGCTCCCCTTTCTATACAAAAAACGGCTTTCCTCAAACTTAACCACGCAAATACGGGACGTTCTTTCGCCATGGTCTTTGATAAAGACTAATGTTCTTCGGATTTGACGAATCCTTACTTCATTGTGATCGCTGAGGATATACTATGGGAGTGGCGCGAGTTGCAATTATAGGACGTCCCAACGTTGGAAAGTCAAGTATCTTTAACTGGCTTGTCGGTGAAAGAGTCTCAATTGTAGATTCCGTTGCTGGCGTTACGCGCGACAGGGTTTCTTTTCTTTTAGACGTCGGTCTTGACGGAGTTGACGAGAAATATTTGGTTCCAGAAGCTGCCGATTCGAGCGTCGAATTCTCGTCAAAAACGGAGCTTGAAGCGGGTGTTGATTCGCCAAAGAACGTGGAAATTTTTGAGGAGAAAGAGTTTAACGATTCAGCCGAAGCTCCCCTAAATAAGCTTGGTTCGGAATTAACCGAAGACGAAAATGATCCCAACAGTTTCCTTCCGCCAGTTTGTACCCGCCTTGGCGCGGATGAGAACGAACCCGTAGATTTTGCCGGCGAATTGCTCGAGGATTCTAGTCCTTCAAACGCCACAGTCTTATCAGACGGTGGTTCCGAGGCAGAAGATGAAGTTGAGTCGCCGCCCAGAATATCTGCGAGGTACATAGAATTAACTGACTCTGGTGGAATTGGCGTTGTTGACAAAGACGACCTTTCAGAAGACGTTGAAAATCAAATCAGCGCCGCAATTGACGCGGCAGACTTGATACTCTTTGTTGTCGACGCCCGCGACGGAATAACGCCGCTTGATCAAATTGTTGCGGAACGACTTCGTACGCTTCGGATTCCGATATTGCTCGTAGCCAACAAATGCGACGGTGAAACTCAGGATTATGATTCAAGTGAATTTCACTGTTTTGGATGGGGCGTAGTTGCCGTAAGCGCCAAGCAAAAACGTGGGCGTGTCGCGCTCATGGACGAGATTATGAAGGCGCTCCCAATCTCAGCCTTCTTTGACGGCGGTAAAAAACTCGGCAATCCGGAGATGAAAATCGCGATCGTAGGCAGACGTAACGTCGGTAAGAGTACGTTTGTCAATACGCTCGCCCAGGAAGAGCGCGTGATTGCCAGCCCTATTCCTGGTACAACGCGCGATTGTGTCGACGTTCGTTTTGAGATGAACGGAAAGTCCTTTATCGCAATCGACACGCCCGGATTTATGCGCAAAAAAAGCGTTAGTTCCGACCTTGATTTCTATGCTCTGACTCGAGCGGAACGTAGCATAAGAATGGCAGACGTTGTTTTTATGTTCTTCGACTGTTCTCTTCAGATTGCGAAGATGGATAAACAACTTGTTTCGCTTATTGAATCTTATCACAAACCATGCATTTTTGTGGTTAATAAATGGGATAAAATGGTTCAATATAAGATGCCTACAAGTCGATGGGCGGACTATCTTCGCGAAACATTTGCAACAATGTGGCACGTTCCTATCGCTTTCATCACAGGAATGACTGGTAAGAACGTTCAGAAATTATTACAGCACGCACAGTTGCTTTTTCGTCAAAGCCAGATGCGCGTTTCTACGAGCAAACTCAACAAACTAGTCGCCGCCGCGCTCAATCATACCCCGCCGCCGCTTTTCCATTTCAGGAAACCCAAAATCTATTATGCGACGCAAATCTCCGTCTCTCCGCCAACAATAACGCTCTTTTGCAATATGCCGGATGCGTTTTCGCCCAGCTATCGAAGATTCCTTCTTAACGTTATCCGCGACGAATTGCCTATAGGCGAGGTTCCGATTCGTCTCTGGTTCCGTAAACGTGAATCAGACGATGCGACGGATGAAATCGACGCTAAGCGTCTTAGTTGACGAAAAAGGGATCCTTACTTGTTGAAAGGATCCCTTTTCTATTCCAACTACTCTCGAAAATCTTAACCCCAGTTCAAGAAGGGTGAAAAGCACGCTCCGCTGAACTTTGGTAGATTCTAAAGAACAATCTCGAAAAACTTTGTGAAGAAGCCGTCGAAATTGGTTCTATAGACTCAGATTTCGATCTCGGGAACGGTAAATTCTTTACTTCGGTACTCGCGTGAAAGGAACGAATTCGCTTTCTCTGCATCAACTCCGACAAACTTTCGGGATTCCGAATCAAACGTCAACATATCGCTAACCATGACGTCAGAATTAAGCATAGAAACGCCGTTAGAACCAAGCGTCTGTTGGGCGCTATCTAACGCCTCGCCCCAGATTTTCTCGATACCTTCGGCCGCCTTAGCGACGACGGCGGCTCGTTCTTCATCCAACGGTCGTCCACACCGGAAGGCGATATTAGCGAGATTGCACCATTCGCTTGTCGCTTTCCCCACGGCAACCTCTGCATTGAGAATCGACGAATCCTCGGACTTAACAGCGTCGATAAAGTTACGCTGATGTTCGATCTGTCCGCTGTTTCCCTTAAATTCCATTATGAGATTACCGTCAGAATCGAACGCTTTCGCGCCCCCACGTTGTCCTTCTAGGCGACCGCCCTCGCAATACGCGATATAACCAGATCCTGGCCCTGGATGTGGTCCAGCAGATCGAGATTCTGCCATCGCCAATGTCGAAAGCGCCAAAACAACAGGAACAGTTCCCGAATCAAAATAGACAAAATGGACGTTCGGAGTCTCGCCGTCGTCTTTTTCACCAGCTCGAACGCCCCCCCCTAGAATTCTCTTAGGAAATTCCATAGCGTCAAGCAGGACGACGTTGCGACAATCGTCAAGAACATGAACGCCCCAGTTCCCCATTTCCCCAGTGCCGGTATTCCAAGACCAGTGCCAATCGTACTGAAGGTTATTACGATAAATAGGCAAGTCCAAAGCAGGGCCAAGCCAAAGATTTTTATCGACGGTCTCTGGAAACTCGAGAGGCTGATCACGAAGCCCGATAGGATTACGAGGCATATAATGGTTCACGCGCGCCATTTTGATATCGCCAATCTGTTTCTCTTCGTGGAGGAACTTTTTAATCTCAGGCTGAATCCTATCACTTCGCTGCTGCATGCCGACCTGACAAACTCTCTTATACTTTCTCGCGGCGTTAACAACCTGAACTCCCTCGTAGATATTATGGGCTAACGGTTTTTCGACATATACGTCCTTCCCCGCCTGCATTGCCCAAATCGCGCCGAGACAGTGCCAGTGATCGCATGTTGCGACAATAACGGCGTCGATATCTTTGTCGTCAAGTAATTCGCGGCAATCTGAAAACGTCTTCAGTTCTTGCTCGAACTTATCCTTCGTCGTCCCAACTCGACTCGAGTCAGGATCGCAAATTGCGACGATATCAACGTCGTCGAATTTTCGGAAATCAGCCATCAATTCGTTGGCTCGACCGCCGCAACTAATAGAGCCGAGTCGAACACGTTCATTCGCGCCAAGAGCAATCTTAGCAGGCGCTGGGAAAATACTTGCCGCGCCAATAGCCAAACCAGCGCCAATAAACCGACGACGAGAAATACGTGTCATTTCCATTTCCTCATTCTAGAGATACAAAACTTAATCGCGACCAATCTCATGTCGCCGCAATGTCCCGAATGATACAAAAAAAGGACTTACAAAGCAACCGATCAAAGATCATACGCTCAAAAAAGAGTCATAAATCCGTGTAAAACTTCGCCGAAGGCGTTTTGACTTTAAGCGTAGGCGCAGACGTCGCCCAAATCCGCGCCGACCAGCGCAAAAGAAAGCAACATAGAACTAATCGATAGAAATTATTTACGGCTGTTCTGTTGGGCGATATTATCGACGCCCCAATTGAGTTTACGTTGAAGGTTGCGATAGTATTTATTTTCTGGCACGCTGATCATTTTGAAGGTAAAAGGCGCGCTACGAATCACAACGAGATCGTCGTTTGTCAATTTCTGGCGAGCGTCTCCGTCGATGACCAGGAAAACTTCTCCATACCTTGCCTGCATCTCGTAAACGCGCGAAGAAGAATCAACGACCGTACGGAAATTGAACGTCAACGGAGCAATTGGCGAAATTACAACGGATTTAAGATTGTTTCGCAAAATTGGCCCGCCCACGGAAAGACTATGTCCTGTCGATCCTACAGGCGTCGAAAGGATTAACCCGTCGCCGCGAACAATCGTCACAAGTTCGCCGTCAATTGCTAACGCAATCTTAAGGATAGAAAAAGGCGCGACAGCACGAAGCGCCACCTCGTTGACTACAAGGTGATTGCTGTAACAGTATCTTTCCGCCATTCCCGAAAGCCAAGCGGAAGGAAGCGCGTGCGAAGTTAATTTCGAAGACGTTTCTCGGTAAATCGCCTGCTCGACCCCAATCTCTTTCTTACGCCAAACTGAACAATTGAGGAGAATCTGTTCACGGATAGACATATTCCGAAACGCGTCAGAGGCCAAGAAGGATTCCACGTCCACGGGATCGAGACTCGAAAGAAAACCCAACGTGCCAAGGTTAATAGCAAGAATCGGAAGCTGATTCATGCACATTTGATGAACAGATCGCAAAATCGACCCGTCGCCGCCAAACACAATGGCGACGTCGGCGTTAATGTTTCTCAAATCAACAATATTGTTGAAGTCAGCGGCAACAACCTCGACATAATTCTCGAGAACAGGACGAAGAGCGGCAACCCCCTCGAGCACCCCCTCGCGCGCGCCGTTTCCCAACAAGATCGCTTTTAACATGACGCTCTCCGTGGTCCAAAATTATAAAAATCAATGGACTCCATGCGCTTTTTCGTAGGCGTTGATTTTATCCTCGTAGCGAAGCGTGAGAGCAATGTCGTCCCAGCCGTTCATGAGACAATCGCGGCGAAAATCGTCAATCTCGAACGAAAAATCAAGACCATAGGAGTCGGTTATTCGGCAAGATTCAAGATCGACGATTAGCTTATAGGGTCGATACTTAGCCTCGCGCTGGAAAAGTTCTTCAATCTGTTCCTCCGAAAGTTTGACAGGGAGGTAACCGTTTTTAAAGGAATTGTTGTAGAAAATATCGGCGTAACTAGAGGCAAGAATGACGCGAAAACCATAATCTGCAATCGCCCATGGAGCGTGTTCGCGACTTGAACCACAACCAAAATTGCGTCGCGCAAGAAGAATCGTCGCGTCACGATACTCTGGACGATTCAATTCAAATTCAGGATTTTCGTCGTAATTGTCGTTCAAATACCGCCAATCAAAGAAGAGAAATTTCCCGAAACCACTACGTTCAACACGTTTTAGAAATTGCTTCGGAACAAGTTGATCCGTATCAATATCGCTACGGTCCATGGGAACGACGAGTCCCTCGTGCCTTATAAAAGCTTGCATACCTTATCCTTTGAAGTCATTTCACATCACAGAATTGAAAACGAACAGACGCTCGTTCAATCAAACTTCTATTAACTCGTGAGGAAAAAAGAAACTAATCGTTGTATTTCCATTCGCGGATATCGACAAAATGTCCCGCGACTGCCGCAGCGGCCGCCATGGCGGGGGAGACGAGATGAGTACGACCGCCCTTGCCCATACGACCTTCAAAATTTCGATTACTCGTCCCAGCGCAACGTTCGCCCGGTTTGAGCCTGTCTGGATTCATCGCAAGACACATGCTGCATCCCGGTTCGCGCCATTCAAAACCAGCCGAGATAAATATTTTATCCAGTCCTTCGATTTCGGCCTGCTTTTTAACAACCCCGCTGCCTGGAACGGCAATCGCCTGAACGCCCTCGGAAATCCTATAGCCTTTGAGAACCTTCGCTGCAGCGCGAAAATCTTCTATGCGACCGTTCGTGCAGGAACCGATGAAAACCCAGTCAAGCTTGACGTCCTTAATTGGCGTTCCAGCTTTGAGATTCATATACTCGAGCGCAGCTTTTGCCATCTTACGCTCCTCAACGTTGTCAAAATCGTCAGGCGAAGGAACAACGTCGGTAATCTCGACGCTTTGAGCCGGATTCGTACCCCAAGTTACGCGAGGCTTAATATCAGACGCGTCGAAAAAAACTTCCTTATCGAACGTCGCGCCCTCGTCGGTCGGAAGTTTCTTCCACTCTTCGACGGCTTTTTCAAAAGCCTCTCCCTTAAGCATCTGAGGACGTCCTTTGAGCCATTCGAACGTCGTCTCGTCCGGCGCAATCATTCCCACTCGAGCTCCCATCTCGATTGCCATATTACAAACGGTCATGCGGCCTTCCATCGAAAGGGAACGAATAGCGGAACCGGCAAATTCAACAGCGTAACCGGCGCCGCCCGCAGTTGTCATCTTAGCAATAACATAAAGGATAACGTCCTTCGCCGTAACGCCCAATCCCAACTCGCCGTCGATCGTAACGCGCATCGACTTCATCTTTTTCTGACGAAGCGTTTGGGTAGCCAAAACATGCTCAACCTCGCTCGTTCCGGTCCCCATCGCGATAAGACCAAACGCTCCGTGGGTTGCGGTGTGACTATCGCCGCACGTCAATGTCATACCAGGTTTGACATGTCCCTGTTCAGGCGCCACGACGTGGATAACGCCCTGCTCTATGTCGTCGAGATCGTAAAGTCGAATACCGAAATCCTTGCAATTAGCGCGGAGCGTTTCAATTTGCTTCCGTGCAATCGGGTCGGCGATCGGCTTGTCGCGATCTTTTGTAGGCACGTCATGATCCTGAACCGCCATCACACGATCTGGATGACGGACTCGTCGACCGGCCAAACGCAATCCTTCGAAAGCCTGAGGACTCGTTACTTCATGACAGAGCAACTGGTCGATATAGAGAATTGCGGAATCGTCGCCCGGTTCCTGATAAACGAGGTGATTTTCCCATATCTTATCGTACATCGTCTTCGGACGGTCAGAAGTCGTCGGCGATCCTTGAGTCATCGTCTATCCCCCTCTCTTCAGCGGCAACCAAAATACATTGTGCAAAACGCGCGAACGCCACGTCGCAACCTACACGACGCCGACGCGTAATTTTAATCTCAGCGATGTTTTCGTCAATAAGAAAGACATTAGCGACGTCCCAACGAAAAGGAATACTAAAGGATCGCAAATTAACGTCCTTCAGAATGTTGTAACGTTTGAGATTTTAATTCGAGGGCACGGATCATAAAACTGTCGATTCTATCGAGGAGCTCCGGCTTTATGTCGTCCCCCATTCCAGATATGCCATGGGTAAAACCCTCGTTTTCCGAAAACTCAACGAGCGGCGCGCCAAGAGCTCTCAAAGACGCCGCCATCAATTCGTTTTCCTCAACTCGACATTTCCATTCAATTTTGCGATCGCCCAACACAAAAAGGATGGGAGGAAAATCGGCGGATATTCCGCCAAGAGGAGCGTTTTCGTCTATATATGGTTGATATTGATCGCCGGGATAATTTAAGAGTTCCTTGACGTGAAAATGAGTCGTCATCTGTCCACTAACGGGAATCAGACCGGCAAGTTGTCCGCGACTCGCTCCAAAGGCATTAAGCCATTTCGGATATGTTCCTATCATAGCGGTGAGATATCCACCGGCGCTTCCGCCAGATACAAACACTTTATTAGGATCTCCCCCGTAATCTGCGATATGGCGTAAAACCCACGCCGTCGACGCCGCGGCGTCTTCAATGAAAACCGGAAAGGGAACTTTTGGCGAAAGTCGATAACCAACAGCGACAATCGCTAACTTTCCATCTTTAAAAGCTTGAAGACGTTTAAACGCAGAGGGAATATATTTCTGTCCTCCCGTCAAACCTCCGCCATGGAACCATACGAGAGTCGCGAAAGGCTCGGACGAGTTTGAAGGATAAACGATCTGGAGACGGCATTGCGCTTTCTGGTAGTCGTCTGCGTCTTCAAGGACTGCGTCCTCATAATAAGGCGTTCCATCAATCTCAGAGTATTCGATCTGGATAGGCGCCAATGAATCTTGGGCTCGCGTCGAAGAATGATTCAGAAAACCGACGTCGCTACATAGAATCAACGTCAAAACTAAGACAAGCGGTCGTTCCAAAATCGCATATTCGAAACGGAATTTTTTCGACGTCATAAGATTCCCTCATCTGGCATAGGCGATAAGAATAACTCGCAGGGTCGACTTTCTTGCGAGCTTGGGCTATTATATAATTGTGGCGAGCGAGTTTCAACGCCGCTTTAAACTTCACTCAAATCAAAACGGAGATTCTGTCCATGACGCGTTCTGTTACTCCCCATTGCCAATTATCCCGTAATTACAGCGTCGTGTTTTTGGTTTCAATCTCACTGTTCACGGGTCTTTTTTTTCCGATTTATGGAGCGGAAAAGAAGCCCGAAGTTAATCCCAACGCTTCATGGAATCCTGTTCGAAGCGATCAATGGATTGCAACAGACGACCTAGGACGTTCACTTCCAACTTATGACGACGTTGGCGCCGTAAGATCAGATAAATACGTCGCTTGCTTCTATTTTCTTTGGCTTGGGCGACATGGAGAAGACGGTCCCTATAATATCTCAGAAATCATCGATAAGCATCCTGAAGCGAAAGACGATCCCAATTCTCCGTATTGGGGAAAGATGTACGTTCCTCACCACTGGGGAGAATCTATTTTCGGCTATTATGTGGGCGAAGACGAATCTGTTTTACGTAAACACGCTCAAATGTTGGGCGACGCCGGAATCGACGTTATCTGTTTTGACGTAACCAATCAGCTGACTTACCCTGAATCTTATCGCCCTTTGTTCAAGGTTTTTTCCGAAATGCAAAAGGCAGGCAATAAGGTTCCGAAGGTTGCGTTTCTCTGTCCATTTTGGACGCCAAATAAGGTGGTCAGAGAACTTTGGCGCGAAGTCTATTCTCAGAACTTTTATCCTGACGTCTGGTTCGAATGGAAAGGCAAGCCGCTTATTCTTGCCGATCCAGATTATCTTATTCAGACAACATCTTTAAATTCTAACGGTTGCACGCCTGTTAAAATTGAAGGCAAAACAGTTTTAGCGCAAACTTTTTCTGTCGATTCGCCTCTCAAGAGCATTCAACTTAGCTCGCCCACTTGGAATACTGAAGGTTGTTCCGTGAATTTCAGGCTACTTGATCAAACAGGCAAGGAGCTTGATTTTCGTCAAAACGTCCCAATTCACGACAACCTTGTCTATTCGTTTAAATTTGAAGAACCATTTGCGTCAGGAACGTACACTGTCGAATTATCAAAAGCTGGGGGCGACAATGTCGGTTGGTGGGCAAAGCCAGTTGAAGGCGAGTATGGTCAAGTCGCAGACAAGACGTTGCCAACCGAAGGCGTCCACTGGATAAGCGCGTCCAACAACGGAAAACCTGCCAATTGCGTCTTTTTAATGAGCGTCGGGGCTCATGATGAAGAACTCGAAAAGATTCTCAATTTTTTTACCTTCCGACCTTCTCAGCCCGACTATTTTATGGGGCAAACAAAGCCGAATCAGTGGAGTTGGCTCGAAGCCTATCCACAACACGAATTTCTTAATGATAAGGGAGAAATTGAGGAAATGGGCGTCGGCGTCGCACAAAATGCAGTCGACGGTAAACTCTCCGTACTAAGCAATCCCAGGGCATATGGACGAAGTTTCCATAACGGAGAAGAACCCGCGCCAGAAAAATGCGATTATGCCGGTCGAAATTTCCAGGAACAATGGGACCGTGCGCTTAAGGTTGATCCTGAAATTATCTTCGTTACCGGATGGAACGAATGGATTGCAGGTCGTTTCGATATTAACGCGCCCTTTCACGCCGCCACTCCAGTTTCTTTTGTCGATCAATTCAATGAAGAGTTTAGCCGCGATTGCGAACCGATGAAGGGAGGACATGGCGACAACTATTACTATCAGCTTATTTCAAATATCCGTCGATTCAAAGGCGTTTCCCAACCTGAAATCGCTAAGACGAACGATATTGTAATCGATGGAATATTTAATGATTGGATAGAAGTTAAGCCTAGATTCTACGACACGATCTCCGACCCTGTCCATCGTGACAGTCGGGGTTGGGGCGCAAACCAGCGGTACATTAATAACACGGGCCGTAACGACCTTGTCGAAGCACGTGTTTCTTTTGACAGCAAATATCTTTATTTTTACTTAAGGACTGAAGACGCTATCCAAGGCGATTTTAACTCAAGTAACTGGATAACGCTTCTTCTTGACGTAGACGAGGATGTAAAAACAGGCGCAAATGGCAACGACTTCATTATCTACGCAAACCCTAAGAAAGAGCGCTTTGAACTCGTTGCAACCGTAAATCACAATGGGCAAAACAAAGTCGACACGTCCGTTCAGACAACGCCAGTCGAACATAAGATTAACGGAGCTGAGCTCGAAATGAAAGTCCCCTTCTCCGTTCTCCCTTTGAACCCAAAGAAACCAATTTTCCGATTCAAATGGGCGGATGGCGTTGACGTTCTTGGCGAATGGTCGGGTTTCACGACGGACGGCGATTGTGCTCCAAATGATCGTTATTACTATCGTTATGTAGCTCCATAATTCAGTCTTCTTTAAATAACGTCGCTTCGCGTCCGTCTTTGCCGACGCTTAAAATCCAGAGGCGGACGCGATGATAACTTAGAATTCATGTTTTAAATCTCACACGCTCTCTTCTATAGTCCTAAGGACGTCTTTTAATTATCTTAAATCGCGTATTGTCGAGTCCGAACTCAGGTTCATATTTGTCTTAAAACATTCATAAAGAGACTGAGTTCTCAAAAGACAGACAACGAATCGACGACGTGCTAAAAACAATTGTCGATGCGATAACCACGACGATATAGACACAATACTTATCAATAGTACCCAACCAGACAAAAGCGGTCGAATTCTAAGGGATCTGAATACACGTACGAACCGCTCTTAAATTGCCAAGTTAAGACAGAAATCAGCGCCAAAACGTTAGAAAAAGAATCGACTATCGCTAAAAAGAAGTTCCCCCTCAAAAAAACATGAGGGGGACGAGCTATTTTCATTCTGATAAACTGAAAATTCCTCTTTTTTCTTCCTGAGCGACCGCCTGAGCGTTCGCGAGACGATCCTTCATTTCCCGCGAAAAATCATACTGTAACGTCGCCCTCGCCAAACCTTGACGCACAAGATCTTCATTCAAAGAAACGGCGTCGTTCCCGAGATAAACGAAAGCCAGTCTTCGGTCATATTTATCAAACTTCTGACCGTCAGAAACAAGGTAGGCGATGTTATTGGCTTCTGACACGCGCTGTTTGGTGTAAGCCGAAGCCTCAGGTCCGAAAGGCTCTATCGGCGTATTCGCTTTGACGGTTTCGGGCGTGTTAGCGCCTATAAGCCTAACGCGTTCTGTTCCTGAAGCCGTATTTACGATAAGCGTGTCGCCATCGACACAACGTTCTACTAGAACGCCTTCGCTACCAGGAAGATCTTCACGAATAGGAACGCCGGCGACGGACGAAGAGACTCCCAACTCGCTCGTGGAAGCGACGACATTAGAACTTTGGGGGGAGTCCGACTTAGGCGCTATCTGAGTCCATAAACAGGCAAGCAACACGACAATTATCGACGCGACGCTTGCTAAAAAACCACGACTCCCCTTGCCTCTTCTGTTTCTCCCATTCTCACGGAGAATAGAAGAAACGACTGTTCTAGCTATTCGCCGCTGAGCCGTCTCAGACGAACGATATAATCGTTTTTGAACCATGGTAACGCCTCCTTGCGTTGCTGAAATAGTACGTTCAAACGACTGATTTATAGTCCATTTTGACAAGTTTAGGAAGCCCGATTTTTTTCGATCTGATCACGTTCGATCTGAGCGACGCGTTCAAGTCTCCGAACATGTCGTGAAATCCCAGAAAAATCAGACTTCAACCAAGTCTGAACAACTTCGCTAATCATCCTTTCTGTCAACATTTCAGCTGAAAGGCACAATACGTTCAAATCGTTGTGTTTACGACTTAATTCAGCAGAAGAAACGTCTGTGACAGGCGCGGCGCGAACGCCGACAAATTTATTAGCGACAATGCTCATACCTATGCCCGTCCCACAAATTAAAACGCCTCGATCAGCGTCGCCCTCAGATACCGCGCGAGCAACTGTTGCGGCTATTTCGGGATAGTCTACAGGCGCCGCGTTATCTGGGGTAGGACCAACGTCGACAACCTCGTGCCCAAGTGAAACTATGATTCGCCCAAGGTTCAAACGCGTCTCAATTCCATGATGATCGCTTCCTATTAGTATTCTCATAACGCCACCTTATCGCTCTAAGAAATTCTTTCTAGGCGCAGTCTATTTAGGTAAAACATATTTCGGTTATTCTGTTGCTATCTCATAGTAGTAAAAGCGTCCGCTGTCGTCTTCACTCCGTAGTAGACATGAGTTCGGCAACGCGATCGCAAAGAGCGTTCGCACGGTCGTCCGTAGGCGCTTCAGCAATAATTCGAGCAATCGGTTCCGTATTACTCGGTCGTGCCAAAACCCATGCGTCGTCCCAATCGACGCGCACGCCGTCGTCCAAGTTCAGTCTTTCGTTAGCAAACTCCCTCGATAGAAGGTCGACGACCTTTTGGAAACCGCCGTTTGGAAGATCAACTTTGCGTTTTACAATCGAATATCCCTGAATATCGTGCGCTATCTCAGAAAGTTTCTGCCCATTACGCGCCATCATTTCGAGCGTTTGCGCCATGCCGACAAAGGAATCACGAACATATCCGACAGCAGGATCGATGGGACCGCCGTTACCCTCGCCGCCAAAAACAGCATTTTTCGCTTTCATAAGGTCAACAACGTTCGCCTCGCCGACAGGAGAACGGAAGCAAGAACCGCCAAATTGTTCTGCAATATCTATTGACATCCGGCTTGAAGCACAGTTAATCACCAAATGGAACGGCTCGCTCTCTCCGTTGATTTTAGCTTTCTGAAGACGATTCTTACAACATATTGCCGTTGTATATTCCTCGCCAATATAGAGACCGTTTTCGTCTATGAGCGCGAGGCGGTCCGCGTCTGGATCTTGACAGAATCCAACGACGGCGCCCGCTTCAACGACTTTCTGTAAGACGCCTTGAAGATTATCAATCGTAGGTTCGGGCGTGTGGAGAAAATCGCCGTTTGGAGTTCCGCCGCAAACAACGACTTCGCAACCCAGGTTTTCTAGTAATCTCCTTCCTAAAACGCTCCCTGAAGCGTTATTAGAATCGATGAGGACACGAAACCTCTTCGAGCGAACAAGGTCTGCGTCGACCGTTTTTAAAACGGCTTCCATGTGGGCGATTGTCGAATCTTCAACTTGCTTACGTTCGCCAAGCAATTCTACGTTAACCCAACCAGGGTTCCAATCAGAAATCTTTTCAACCTTGCGATAGGCAATTAATACCTTTTCCCCCTCAGATTTCGGAATAACGCGCCCTTCGGAAGAGAAAAGCTTTAGCCCATTGAACTGCCTTGGATTATGACTTGCCGATATCTGAATTCCACCAGAGGCGCCCAACGTTCTCACAAGAACGCCCACAGTCGGGGTCGCGGCAACGCCAGCATAAAAAACGTCGCGCCCAACAGCGTTCAGCGACGCGCATATTGCGTCGGCAAACATAGACCCAGAGCGACGACCGTCATGAGCGACAACAAAAGGAGCGTCAGATTCGACAGACAAAGAATAAGTCAATGCATAGCGAATCGCGACGTCTGGCGTTAAAGTGGCGCCAATTTCACCGCGAAGACCCGATACGCTGATAATAAGCGGACTCGCCATTTCAAACCACCCGAGAAGAAAACGTCTTATGCGCCTCTAGAATACTCCATTATTGGATCAAATTACAGGCGACAAGTGTTCGTATATTCCTTACAAATTGAGGCGGTTGTTGCACCTCCCCAAAATAGCAAAAAGACGCGTCTTCCGTTTTAGGGCACGAGAAACGTCGTCCGTGCGTTATCATAAGCTAAAGCGGAAATTTATCAAGGTCTTGGTAAGTCGTTGAACGAAGATCAGCTCAAGGCGATCATTGACGGACAGGGAATCGACGGGGCGACGATTGGAGAATGGTTCAGCGGCTGGCAGAGAGACGATCTTGAACGAATCTCTCGCGCCGTTCAGAAAGCGACGGTCGAACAGTTGACCGTTCCCGATATTGCCAAGCTGATACGGGGAACGAAAGAGAACGACTATAACGACGGGATTCTGGCGACAACCCGTGTCGGCGCGGTAAGACTGGCGCGGACTGTGATCAACGGCGTTTGTAATAACGCTCGCGTTGAAACGATCAAGGCGAATTCAGACGTTATTGACGGAATCAAGTTCGTCGGAACTCTGGACGGCAAAACGTGTCCTCATTGCGCGTCTTATGACGGGCATATATGGCGCGGGGAAGATATGGCTTCGGCAAGACGACCGCCGATTCATCCGAACTGCCGTTGCACGCTCGTTCCCTACGTTGAATTGAAAGACGAAGA
>JAEEGL013548960.1_pt1 | contig 16313 bp, 6 predicted proteins | sample 9134231 | NCBI WGS metagenome assembly JAEEGL01 (sample SAMN16246548, study PRJNA631951) | gut metagenome | biome: gut microbiome; feature: rumen; material: fiber-attached | host: Bos | place: Iran: Karaj | collected 2018-10
AATGCAATTACATGTTTTAGAATGTCCAAATGAAAAATGTGTTTCTAAAACAAAAGATAAATTATATTTACCAATAAATAATGAATGGAGTGATAGAACAAAACCTTTTATTCTTGATAAAATATTTTTAAAACATTTTATCATTGTTGTTATGAATTATTTTGTTTCTATTAATCATTATTCTCCTGAAATGATTATTAATTTATCTCATTATTATTTAATTATGATTGGAAATGTTTGTATGTCTCTTTTTTATTATAGAAAAGTTAAAGGAATGAAATTAACTATTCAAGAAAACTTTTTATTAAAAAGATTAGAAATTGTTATATCTAATATTTTAGTAGAAAAACTAAAAAAAAAAAATGAACCATGTTTTATTTTAGAAGAATTGAATACTAGTTATTATTTCCAATATTTTCATTATGCTGAAAAATTAATAGATAAAATCAATAAAGACATTGATAATTGTTTAAAATTCTGGAAAATTTTTTCTTTGAGAGAAAAAAGTAAATTAATAGATTTTAATATAGTATTTAAAATAGTAGAAAAAATAACAAAATCAAAGAAAGAAGTGAAAAAAATTTGGTCAGAATTATATGAAATATATTCAGGAGTTAATGAATTCTTTGATTTTTACTTAGATTATGTTTCAAATATAAATGATGATACATTTTTATTAAGAGAATTAGAAATAATAAAAAAAAGAAATGAAACTTCAATTGAAAATATTCAATTAAATTATTATAATCTATTATTTAATAAAGAAACAGGAATTATTATTGTAAATGGAAATAGAGGAACTGAAGGAATTATAGTTAAATCAAATTGTAAAGCTGGAGAAATTTTTGGTTATCATCATGAAATAATGAGAGGAATGAATATTAATCAATTAATGCCTAAAATATTTTCTCTTGAACATAATAATTATATGAAATCTTATTTTGAAATTGGAGAAAAAAAAATTATTAATACTAAAGGACATAAAATTTTTGGAATTGATAAAAATAATAATATTATATTTTTAAAACAAACAATTCAAATATTCCCTATTTTAAATAAAGAAATTTATTTTATTTCTATGATGGTTAATGAAAAAGTCAATGATTTAATTTTTATTGATTCTAATTATTATATTCAAGGAATGAGTGAAAAATTAATGAATAAATTAAATTTAAACAATAAATTCTTATTTTATGATAATGATATTCCCTTTTATATGATATGTAAAAGATTTTTAGGTTTTTATAAAATATTTTTAAAAGAACCAAAAAATTCAAAAAAGAAAAAAAATTTAATCCAAATAGAAATGAAAGATGATTCAGACGATGATTCAATAGAAGAATTTATAGGTGAAGAAGAACAACAAAGCGAAAAATTAGAAAATGTAGAAAATGATAATATAGAAATAAATGAAAATATAGAATTAGAATATGAAATAAAAATACCTCATTTTTTAATATCTTTTTCAAATTCAACGATAAATAAAGAAAGAGAATTTAATAAAGAAATAGTAAAATTATCACTAATAAAAGATGAAAAATTAAATTTATTAGATATACCAAATAATAATACACCTTTTGAATCTTCTTTAACTTATACAATTGGAAGAAAAGAAAGAATTAATCCAAATAATTCTTTTCATTATGAAACTGAAGCTGAAAATGATGATAAAAATAATTTAAAAATTATTGATGAAGAAGATACTAATATAATAAATAAAGAAAATTCTCTTTTACAATCTCATAAAAAAGTTAATTTTTCTGACCAATATGATAATAAAAAAAATAAAAATACTCCTACTCCCCAAATTAATATTAATGATAATATATTAAGAAGCAAAACTAATAATTCATCTAATCTTTTATTTAAGGGGAAGAAAAAAAATCCTGAATTAGAAGGTTTGGAAAAAATATTTTTATATAAAAAATTATTTAAAGAAGAAAAATTTGATGAATTAGAAAAATTAATTGATAATGATTTAAAAGATGAGAATATAATAGAAATTAAATTTAATTTTACTTTTGAAAAATATTCTTTTGGAAAAAATCAATGTGTTTATATAATAAGATGTATAGATAATAAAAATGATAATAGAACATTATCAAATTCTTCAGAAGAAGATAATATAATGAATGATACTCAAAATCAAATAAGAAGAAGATTAGAAAAATTTAGAAAAAATTATGAGATTTTAAAAGAAGAAAAGGAAATTTTTAATGAAAATATAATAAATTTACCAAAATTAATTGAAAATGAAAAATATAAAAAATTAATTAATGAAAGTCATAATGATATTTTAATGTTAAGTAAAATTCATGGTAAACATCATTTCAAAGTAACAGAAGATGAAAATTCATCTCAATCATCTTTATCAGGATATAATAGTGATTTAAGTAAAATGAGTAGAATACAAGAAATAAGAAGAAATTTAATGAATAAAACTCCAAATTCAAAAATTATATTTTATATTAAAATACTACCAATTATTTGGTTATTTATATCAATTCTTTTTAGTATAATTTATTTATTATTTTTTAATAAAATTAAAAATGAAGTTGTTGATGCAGGAAATTATTCTTCGAATTTATTTAATGCTCAACTTTCATTAACTCAAATTATAATTATTCTTATTGAAACTTATTCTATATATAATTATCATAATGAAATTAAATATTCTATTTCTTATTTGAATCAAATGAATGAAACTGAATATTTTACATTAAGAAAAAACGAAGGTTTAACAATGATTGATAAATCTGTTGAATTAATTTTATATTTAATTAAAAATAGTAAAATTTATTTTTCTAAAAGTTATGATATATGGAAAAAAACAACTGTTCAATTTTTTGTTGATACTCCTTTTATTTATAATGAATCATTTCCTTTTATTCCAATGGATGTTTTAATGGATATTAAAAATTTATTTATGTTAAGGTATTTCTCACTTAATCAAAATACAAATTTAAATGATGATATGGAATTAGAAATTTTATATTCTAAATTTTCTGCTATTGAAGGAGGTTATGGAATTGCTATTCCAAAAATTTTTGCCATAAATTCACAGATTACACATAATTTCATTGTGTTTAATAATTCAAGAAAAAAATATTTTAAAATTATTATGGTTATTTATTCTTTTTTGTCTTTCATAGTTTGGGCTTTTTATAATTATTATATTTTTATTATCTTTTTAAGTATGGGAGATGGATTTGAAAAAATAACTAAAATTAGTCAAGAGAAAATTGATGATTGTGTAAAAAGAATAGAAATTTTTAAAAATTTTTATAAAAAAAAATTTGAAATTTATATTCAAAATAAAGATATTAAAAGTAATATAAAAACTCAAATTATGTTGAATTTAGAAAAAAAACAAACTCAACCAGATTTATTTTTCACTAAAAAAGGTTCTACAATAAATTTTTTAAATAAAAAATTTGATTTCAATTCTAAAAAATCAATTCAATCAAATAACACATTTAATAATAACAATCAAAATGAAAATATGAATATAAAAAATAATAATTATATTGAAAATGTAAATAATAATAACATAAATACTGATAATACAGAAAATAACCAAAACAGTATAAATAGAAGTTATATTGATTTTTCTTTAAATATATCATCATCAAATGAATTTTTAGAACCAAAAAAAACAGAAAAACTAAAAAATTTTTATGGAGTATTTATAATTCATGTAATTTTTTTTTTAATTTCAATAACATTATTAATTCTTATATATTATTTCTCAAATAGATTTATAAATGATAATACATATTTATTTTGGTCAAGAGTATATCTAATAGAAAATTTTTTATATACAGCAGGTTCTCTTTTATATATGCAATGTCAAATAATTAATTGTAATTCAACAGGAGAAATTGATAGGACTGATATTATTAATGAAACTTTAGAAGTCATTTTATTTGAAACTTTACCAAAATTTCCTAAACTTTCAAATTTTTATTATAAAGAATATTTAATTGATGCTTGTGCTGCTATGTATGGTTTTAATAATGATAATTATTCTAATTGTTTAAGTAATGTTTATTATACTCAATTTACTAATAATACTTATTCTATCCAAAGAATCATTTTAAGTAACATCGATATGCTTTTATATGAAAAAACAATAAATGATGCAAAAAATCAAAGTTCTATTTCACTTTTTGGTTCTAATGAATTTAGATATGTAATAGTTTTATTTAGAAACTTTTATATTTATTGTGTTGATAATTTAAATACAATATTAGAAAAATCTACGTCTGGAAAAGCAGAAAATGAAAGTATAAATATATTAATTTGTGTTACTATATTTATTTTTTTAATTGGAATGGTAGTTCTATGTGTTCAATTTTTTTTTGTTAAATCATTATCTCAAAAATTTATTGTATCAAGAAGTTTTGTAATAATAATCCCAAGTTTTTATATTATGAAAACTCAAGATTTAGATAATTGGTTAGAAAAAGCTGATAGTAAATAAATTAATTATGTATTAAACACATGATAATTTTTATTTTATATTAATATAATAATACTTTAATTTATTATAATATATAAACTATTTATCAAATTTACATATTAATTAAATTAAAAATAATTTAAAAATACACTTAAATTGAATATATACTTCCATTTATTTTTTAAAGCAATTTTTCTGGCAATTACAGTTAATAAACAGAAAATAAAAGGAAATAACATACTTATTATAAAACTTTGAAAAGTTGATTTAAAAAGAGGTTTTTGACTATTATTATAAACACCACAGAAAGCACTAATATAATACCAAAAACAAATCATAAATATATATAAAATAACAAAGAATGTAGAAATTCTATATAAAATTATATTTCTAACTTTATTAAACAAATAAGATGCTTCAAATAAACTTGTTTTATTTTTTATTCGATGAATTATTCTTTGAGAAAGAGATAATCTATTTAATAAATTTTTTATCATTCCACAACAAAGAGAAGAAAAAATTGATCTTGGAATATTTCCAAAATAATCAAATTTACCATAATGTTTATATACATAAGTAAAAGAATTATCATTAAAGAAAATTGCACTGAAAAATAAATATAAATTTAAACTAAAAACAAACAAAATTATTTTTATTGTTTTTAAATTATTATCATTTCGATTTAGAAAAGTAAAAATTATTAAATGATGATATTTAAGTAAAAAAAAATAATATTCAAAAAATCCACTATTATCATATTTTAATGAAGCATTAAATCCTAATAAACTTATTTCTTCTAAAGTTTTAATTTTTGTTTTATTTTTTACCATTTCATTTTGATAAAAATTCTTATTAGGAGAATAAGATAAAGGTTGTTTTATTATTTGCATTATTTTATTTTCTGAATTATTTTGATTTGTACAAAATACGTTGACTTGAGGACCAAAAAAAACAACTTTACTATGTCCATTTCTTTTATTATTAAATTTACTTTTTTTTATTTTTTCATTTTTATTATTTCTTGGAGTTCTTGTAACATCAATATGATTAAAATTTAATATTTTATCTATTTTTTCACTTGTATTTTCAAGTTCATTTTCTTCATTATTAATTATATTATTTTTACTACTTGATAAACTATTTGAATTATTATGAATATTATTATTTTTTCTTGATGTTAATGAATGACTATATTGAGAATTTTTATACCAATCTAAAAAATGATTACTATTCTGATTATGATGATGATATATTATTGGTGGTGAAAAATGATCATCTGATGCTTTTGTTAAATTTGAACTTTTTTTTCTATGGTTTTTTTTTGGAGGATTTGAAAATTTATGATTTGTATCATATTTTTCACTGTTTTCATCTTTTTCATTTTTTGATTTAATTAAATCAATATTTTTTTCAATTATAACATTATTAATTAAATTAAGGAGTTTTTCCATTCCAAACTTAATAAAAAATATAGTAAGAAAGATTTCAATGATTAAACAAGAAGTAGTAAAAATTTGTCCTAAATTAGAAAAAATATTATATAAATTGAAAACATCTTTATAACATTTAATAACTTTAAAATTAGCAGGATTTAAAGCATTATGAAAAATTTCATAAATAGTAATAAAAGAGAAATCTCTTAAATTAAAATTAATATCATATTTAATTTGGCAAATACAATTAATAGAATAATTATAGAAATTTAATCCATCATATTTACATTTTTCTTCACATAAAGAATAATTATGATAATAATCATTTCTTCTATCTCTATTAATAACATCTGTTCCATATTCACTTTTATATTTTGAACAAATATCAGTATAAAATTTATCATTTGGATTAAATATATCATATCCATTTTTACTTAAAGATTCCATTTTTTTATAATTTATTTTTGAGAAGTTTAAATTATGATTTATTTTAACATATGATTCTGAACAAATTTTTAAATCTATTATTTCAAATTTATTATTGTAAATTGCATATTCTACTTGATTTGTTGGATTATCATTTCTTATTATTTCTATTTTTAATATTATGAAATAATCACTTAATGTCATTTTATATTTTTCTCTTAATATTTTTTCACATTCACTTAAATCTATTTTAGATATATTTCTCATTTCTTCTTGTTCATTTGAATTATATACTTCAATTTTCAATTTGTCATTTTCTATTAATTCTTTTTCCAAATATATTATTTTAGCATAATCATTAATATCATTGTTTATATCTTCTTTTGTCAAACAATTATTTTTTATTAATATTGTATCATTTGGACATTGATTTACACAAGTATTAATATAATTATAAATTGGACATTCTTTTATACATTTATTATTAAATGTATACATATTTTCAGGACACTCATTTGATATTGTACATCCAATATATAACTTATTATTATTTAATATTTTATATTCTTTATATTCACATTCACATGTTATTGAATTATTCTTTGTTATTTCCTTTGTATATAATGGACATTCACTATATAATGTATTATTAAATAATATTTGATCATTTGAATATAAAGAATCAACACATTCGTTAAGTTCATTATCAAATAAATTAGGACAATCTTCAATGCATTCAATTGTATTTTCTTCTTTATTTATATTTATTTTATATCCATTTTTACATTCACATTTAACTCCATTTGATTTCATATTTTCTTTATTACATACATCAATACAATAATAACCTAAATAATATTTATATTTATAAGGGCAACTTTCTACACATTCAAAAGTATTATAAATCATATATGGTTTATTTAAAGATATTATTTCACTACAATATTTATTATTATATAAGCATTCACTTTTATTTTTTTCTAAATTATAATACCAAATAGAATATAAACTATTCTCTATATTTTCATCATAACATGATGAACAATAATCTTCCTTAACAGAAGATAAATAATAATTATCTTTACAAGTCAAACATTTCATTTCTTCTTCATTATCAGAATATTCATTACAAGAACCACATTTATCATAACAAACTTTAATTGAAATTTCACAATTTGAAGCACTATATTCTGTTGAAAAATTATAATTTTCTTTTTTTTCAAAATAATAAGAGAGTAAATAATTTGATTCTCCATAATTTCCAACAGAATATTTAATTGTTTCTTTATTATTATTTTCAAAATCAACAATAGTATCATTATTTCCATTAATTTTTGAAATTTTTAAAATACTTTTTTCATATAATGGATTTATAATAATATCATCGACATAAAATATATTCTCATCTTTTGATTTTAATTTCAAATTATTCATTGAACATTTCATCATTTCATTAGGAATTTTTAACTCAAATGAATAAATATCAACTTTTGTATTTTCATTTTCCATTCCAAAATAACCAATTGACACTCCTCTATCAGCTAAATTAAAATAATTTGTAAATTTTAAATTTTTAAATTCATCTCCTTTAATTGTTATTACATTATAAATAATTTCATTTAAATAATAATCAACCCAATATATTTTTAAATAATATTTATTTGAAATTCCCATTAAAAAAGAAGTTTCTGAATAATTTTCTATAAAAATTGAATTTAGTGAATCTGATGTTTTCTCATTTAATTTTAATAAATTTCTATTAATTAAATGAGAATTTTCTCTTGAAATTAAGTTTATATATAATTCATCCAATCTTTTATTTTGGGCAATTAATAAAATTGAATAAGTGCTTAAAGAAAATAATTTAAAATTAATCAATTGTAAATTTTCATCAAATAAATCTTGTAATTCTTCTTTTTCATTAAAATCATCATTAATGAAAAATCCTTTTAAAATATTTAAATCAATATAAACACAAAAGAGAGAAGAATAAAAATTAAATGATTTACATTGAAAAAGTTGATAATAAGTAAAATCTAAATTTTCATTTGCAAAAAAAGTATAATTTGAAATATAATTTAAATCAATATCTGATTTAATCATAACATTTTTAAATACTTTATTCTCAATATCATAATAAGTATTAGTAATAATAATATAATTAATACCATTATTTTGAAAAAGAGAAATTGAACATTTATAATTATTATATTGATAATTAGAATCTAAATTATTTTTTTTTATTGAAAATGTATTATCAATTTTTAAAATTTGAGTGTCTGAAAGACAAACAAGATATTTATTATTAGAATCATAAATAAATTCTGTATTATAATCACTTCCTTCAAAATTTTTATTTTGAAATCCATTTTCTGTTAATTGAAGGATTTCAAATGGTTCTTCTGAATAAAACATTTTTAAAAATTTACATTCACAATGTGAAGGAATAATTTTAAATGTTGAATAATCTGGTAAATCACATAATGATATTTTTATTATTATTATTATAAGGGAATGAAAATAAATGTTATTCATTTTTTATTAAAAAAATAATTTAATTTATTTTATCTTTAATAATAAAAATTATAACTGATTTCATATGGTTTTTCATTATTTTTTTAAATTGGTAATTTAGATCATGAAATTATAATTCAACAATAAAAAAGCAAAATAAATGATAAAGTCTAATGAATAAAAATAAATATAAAAAAATTTTTATTTATAAAAAATTTGTTAATCATCTTTCCTAAGAAATGGACAAATGGTTTTACAAATATCACAACAGAAATCTTTACAATATAAGAAACAGCAACCACAAACACTAATACAACTTCCTAAAATTAAAGTACAACATCCACATCCACTTTTAGATTCTTTATTTGTTCCTTCTTGTGTTGTTCTCGTATTTCCATTATATTGTGGAGATTGTGGAATATTTGTTTCGGTTGGTGCTTCTTTTCCCACTTTTTCTATTCCTCCTTCTTCTTCTAAATTTCTTTGTTCTGTTCCTATTTTATTGTTTTGATTATTTTGTTTGTGTTGATTATTTGTTGCATAAATATTCTTTTGCTCTTTTAATCCTTCTTCTTCTACATTTTTTTCTGTCTCTTTTTTCTCATTTTCATTTATTTCTGTGTTATTTGATATTTTTATTTGTTCTGGATTTGATAAATCTTTATTTTCAGTTTTTGTTATGATTTCTTCTTTACTACTATTTTGCATTATTTTTATTATTTTTATACTATTTTTGATTTTTAAATTTAAAATTTAATTTAGATTTTTTTATCAAAAATGGGATTTTTTTTATGTTTTTTACTTTGATACTTTAATAAAAGAAAAATATTTTGTCATTCACATTTTTTTTCTTTTTGGACAATAATAAAAAATTCTAATAATTTAAAAATCATATAGTAAAACAAACATATTAACAAACAGTAAATCCATTTAATAATTTAAGTCTATTTTTGATTGTATAAATATTTAATTGAATTAGTTAAATATTTATGAGAAAAAGAAAAAATATTAACTTTTAATTATAATCAGTAAAATAAAATATATATGATATAAAAAAAAGATTAAGTATCAAAAATAATTATATAACATCTAAAACAACCAGTTACATTTCTAAAAAACAATAATCAACAGTAAAAAAAATAACTTAGACTAGAATAACATGGAATATGTTAAATTCCATCTTTGTAATTTGAATCTTATTTTTTAAAAGGGCAATAAAGAAAACCAATGCTAATACAATATTTTATTTTAAATCATCCTTTCTTTTCTTCTTCATTTTATTTTCATTTGTTTCTTTATTATTTATTTCATCTTTTTTATCTTCTCTATTTGAATTATTATAATTTTTTTTTTTTTGATTTTTTTTTTCCGGATTAGTAATATTGGATTGCATTTTTTAATTTGTTTTTATTTTTTTTTTCCTTTTTTTAAAATAGAAGTGACTCTTTTTCATCATTATTTGAATTATCTTCAAAACAAAAACAATAAAAAATTGTAAGGTTCTTTTATTGTTTATTATCTGAAAAACAATATTTACTTATCTTGACCAGAAATTACTATGTTAACATTAATACTAATATTATCACAATAAATTGACTTTTATTTAAAATAAAAAATTTAAATAATAAATAAAAGATTATATATTCCAACCTCAATTAACTTAAAAAAAGCAAAAATAATTTTCCATCTCAAAAAAAAAAATAAAAAAATAAAAATAAGAAATATAATAAATATTATATATTAAAAACAAAACCTTTTTTTGAAAAAAGAAATTATATTTTTATTATACATTTAATTCTTCATTATCATTATTTTTTTCATCATCATTAACCTCTTCAATATAAAGACTATTTCCTTCAGTTAAGAAATATCCTTTATCATTATTAATAGGAGGAAGAATAGAATTATCAGATTGATCATTAACAGAAACAGATTTTTTATTGAATTTTTTTTTTTTATTATTATATAATAATAAAATTTGTTCCTTTTCTTTTTTTCTTATTCTCATTTCTTTGGCTTGTTCTAATAATTCTCTTTGAGGTTTTAATCTTTTTTCAGAACACATTTTCATATATTTTTCTTGTAAAAATTTATGATTTTTTTGGATATTTTTTATGTTTTCATTTTTTATTTCTATTGTACTCTTTAATTTATTTATTTCTGATTTTAATCTTAATATTTCATTATTTTCTTTCTCTCTTTCATCATTTATTATATTTTCTATTTCTTTTTTTTTAGATTTTATTTCTGTTTTTAATTGATTTATATAATTTTCTTTTTCAAATATTTCAATGTTTTTTAATTTAATTGAATGTTCGTTTTTATTTATTTTTTCTCTTAATTTTTCTATTAAATCTTCTTGTTTAATTATTATTCTTTCATAATTGTCTATTTTCTTATTTGAATTATTTAAAGATGAATTTATTAGTTTTATTTTATTTTCTAATTCTGATATTCTTATATTTTTATCACTTATTAATTTTAAATTTTCATTTTTTTCTTTAAAATAATTTTTTTCTTTTTTCTTAAATTCTAATATCATTTTTTCTTTTTCTTTTTCTGATTCTTCTAAATTATTCATTTTTATATTTTCAATTTCAGTGTTTTTTTCTAATTTAAATTTCTCAAATTCTTCTTTTAATTTTAAATAATCATTATTTTCTTTATCATAAATATTTTTTTCAATTAAATTTTCATCATTTTTATTTTCATTAATTTCTTCATTTTTCGATTCATTTTCATGTAAAGAATCTTTTTCTTCATCATTTAATTTTTCATTAATTTCTTCTCCTAATTCTTTTAATTTTTCATTTTTTTTATTTAATTCTTTTTCTAGTTTTGATATTTTATCATTTAAATTATATATTTTTAATTCTAAATCATTATTTTTTTTCTTCATTTTATCAAAATCTAATTTATACTTTTCTTCTAATTCTTTTTCCTTATTTTTTATATCAATTGGAGTTTTATCATCAATTTGTTTTTTTAAATTTTCTATTTCATTTGTTTTTGAAGTTATTATATTATTTAATTTTTTTATTTCTTCATCTTTAGTGATAATTAATTGTTGTAAATCATCAGACTTAAAAATATTATAAAATTATTTTTACCATTTCAGTTTTTTTATTAATATAATAGTAAAATATAATAATTTATTATTAAATAAAATATTTTTTTTAATTTTAATCAAATAGTAATAATTATTTATGAGAGGAGATTATAAAAATATTTTCAATATTAAAGATAATATAAAAAAATCAATAAAATCAAAATTAAATCAAATAAACAATAAATTTGATACAAGTTCATATTTTGAAACAGATACAACATATAGAAAAAGATTTCATAAACATTCATTTTCTTTATATGATAAATTAAAAAAAATAAATCAAAAAAATAATGATAATGAAAATAATATATTAAATATAGAGAAAAATAAAGTAGAAATAGGAGCTTTTACTCATAGAGAATTTAATGGAGGTAAAAAAATAGATTTAAATATATTACATCTTCCAAAAGTTTTATCATCAAGAAATGTAAATAGAAATAAAATATTTAATAAAAATTTCTCAAAAGTAAATGATTGTTATTTAGATTCTAAAACAATAAATTTAAGTCCTACAAATGATTTATTATATAAAACAAATTGTCAAATTTATTTAGAAAAATTAGAAAAAGACAAAAAAATAAAAAATAAAATTCCTTCAAAAACAATTCAAACTGTTAATTCTTCTATTATTTCTACTTTAAATTCTTTTAAAAAAAATTCAGATAATAAGAATCAATATTCTTCTTTTAATATTCCAAACAATAATTTTTCTCCTTCAACTACTTTTACCAATTATAATAAAGAAGAAATTAAAGAATTTAATTTTAATGATGTTTTAAATAATATTTTTCGAATTATTAAAGTTTATAATCAAAGAAATGATTATATTAAAGAAGATAAAGTTATTTCTATGATTCAAAGTGAAATGTCAGATTATTATAAAATAAAAAGAAATAAAGATTTAGATGATGAAAAAAAAGAAAAAATAAAAGGATTTTCAAAAGATATTTTTTCAATGTTTAAAAATAAAGATGATTTAATAAATAAAATAGAAAAAGATAATTCATCAAATGAAAAAAAAGAAGAGTTTGAAGAAATAAGAAAAAAAGAAATTTATGATGTTTTTGGAGAAATTTATATGAGAAATAAATTAGATACATTTAATAATTTATATAGAGCAAAATATTATTCTCCTAAAAAAATAAGATTCAAAAAAGAAAACTTTGAAACTATTCTTCATTCCAATTATACCATTTCAAATTCAAACGAAAAAAATCCTTCTCACAATAAAATAAATCCATTTTTTATGAGTCAAAAAAATTATAATATAAATAAAACAAAATATAATCAAAATTATATAGTAAATAATAATAACAAGAATTATAATATTAATAATAATTATAACAAAAATAATTATAACAGTAATTATAATTATAAAGAAGAAAGAAATGAAAAAGAAAATAAAAATGAAAATAAAAATGAAAATAAAAATAAAAAAAAATTAAAATTAAGAATTAAAAGAAGATTATCTCAAAATAATAATAATGTATCATCTTCAGAATCAGAAATAAGTTCAAATTCAACAATAAAAAATAATTCAATAATAATTCCTTCTGATCATATTTATTCTTTAGGAAAAGAAACAAATCATGAAAATTCAATTGAAGTAACTATTGATAATGTTATCACAAATTATAAAATTGAAGAAGAAAAAAAAGAAAATTTAAGAAATTCTGTTAAGCATAAAACTTCTCCTATTATGATTAAAAGAAATAATGATTATTCTAATTCTTTAAATATTGCTTTTAAAAATAAGAAAGAAAAAAATAATCATATTAAAAAAAAATCACCTTTAAAAGATAAAAAAGAGATTAATTATATTTTTTCAAAAGTAAATAATAAAAAATATAAAAAAGAAAAGAATAAAAAAAATAATGAAGAAGATGAAAAAAGTGAAAATAATAATGAAAATGAAAGAGAAAAAGATAATAATCAGAGAAATAAAAAAACAATAAAATTTAAAGAAAAAAATTCGAAAAATAAAAATAAAAAAGAAATGAAATTGAATGACGAAGAAATTGAAAATGAGAATGAAAGTGAAAATGAAAGTGAAAAAACAATAAAAACAAAGAAAAAAAAGGGAAAAAATAATTCAAAGAAAAAATTAAATAAATCAAAAATATCAAATAAATCAAGAAAATTAGAAAAATCAAATAAAAAAATAAAAAAAAAAAATAAAAATGAAAGTTCAGAAGAAGAAGAAGAAGAAAATAATTTAAATAATTCAAATTCTAATAATTCAGAATATAAATCAAATAATAATTCAAATTATGAAAATGAAGATGAAATAAAAAAAGAGAAAATAAAAGAGAATATAATTGAATTAAATAATAAATCAATTAATAAAAATATATATTCATACAATAATAAATTGTCAAAAAATAATGATAATAACAATAATAATAAAATATTATCTTCTCATCAAAAAAGTAATTCAGAAACTTCAAAAATGAAAATATTAAATATAAACAATAATAACAAAGAAATAAAAAAAGAAGAAAAAAAATTAAAAAAATTTCCATCTATTTTAAATAGAAAAAAAAAAAAGAAGAAAAATTAGAAGAAGAAGAAAATAATATATTAAATAGTCCAACAAGAAAAAATAATAATGTATTATTTTCAGAAAATAAATTAATAGGAGGATTAATGAGTGCAATAAATACAGAATCAAAAAAAAATTTAAAAAAAGGAAAATCAAAATCTTCAATTTTTGGGAATCACAATTATGATGAATATAATAGAAATAGTCCTAATCAAAATAGAAAATATGTGGCTTCAAAAAAAATAAAATTTGAAGGAAAACAATTAAAAACTTTTAATTTTGAAAATATTAATAATGATGAAATTGCTCAACAAGATTTAATGTTTAAATTAAAACAAGATTTAAATAATTATTTAGCACAAAGTGAACAATGGAGTGAAAGTGATAAAAACAAGTTTTTGAAATTTAAAGAAAAAATAGATGTTTTACATGTTAGTGATATTTCTAAATATATTGGAGAAATGGTTGGAATGAATGAACAGTTAGAAGATATGAAAGAAATTAAAGAAATGGAAAAAAGAATTAATTTCTTTAAAGATAAATTAGTTGATCAAATTTATTATAATAATAATAAAAGAATTTTCTTGGAAAATAAAATTCAATGGAAAGATAATGTATTTTAAATATATCTTTTTATTCTTATTTTATTTTTTTTATTTATATATATAAATATTTATTCTTTGATATTATAAAAAAAATATTATGTTATAAAAATCTTTTATTATACTTTTTTTATCGTTTAAAATATATAAATATTTAGAAATTTTAATTGTATGAAAAATATAAAATAAATCAAGTATAATAGAATCATTAAAAAAACAAAAAAACTTGAAATATACAATATTGAATTTTATATTTAATTATTATCTTTACCAAAAAGAAGATAATAACAAAATAAATCATCAGAAATTTTTCCAATATTAATTCCAATATATTTTGCATCTTTTCTGAAAATATTATTTCTTCTTTGAAACATAGAATTAGTATCATCAACAATTTGAAGAATAACAGATAATTCAATATTAGAAGTCATTATATCATAATGAAAATTTATGATTTTAATATTATATTTTTTTTCCATTTCTTCATTTTTATTTTTTAAAGTTTTACTTAAATAAAATTCATTTGTACAATCTTCAATTGATATTTTATTTTCATTTTTTGGAAAAGGAAAAGACATTTCATTTTTTAAAATATAAGGAGAAAAAGAAGTTAATTTTTTTAAATAATTTTCACATTGAATGAATATATTTCTTCCTTTATAAAGTCTAATTTTTTTTTTTTCATCTACTTTTATATAATATTCATTTTTATTACTTTTATCTATGAATTGATAATATTTTTCAATTTTAGGAATTACACTTAAAGGATTCTTTCTTGAATTATTTATTTCATTTAACATTAAAATTTTTAAAGATTCTTTGTTTTTAAAATAAAAAGAACTTGAAAAATCAAAATTATTATTTATATTATTATTTGAATAAGATATATTATAATTATTTTGTAATAAATCTGATATATTATTTTTTTCTTGTGAACTTACATAATTTAAATTTATATTTGTGTAATAATTATTATTTTGAATTGTTCCCTTTTTATTTATTCTATTATCTATTTTTTCTATTTGTTCTTCTTCAATTTCATTAAAATTTAATTCTCCTTTTCGAGAACAACAATGGCATTCTCCCATTAAGTAACAAAATTTTAAAAAGAAAAAATTAAAAATAAAAATTTATTATCCATACAATATTTATTATTTAAAATTAATATTATCAAAATTTTAGATTTCATGGGGATTGGGGATTGGGGATTGGGGATTGGGGATTG
>JAEEGL014716743.1_pt1 | contig 16313 bp, 10 predicted proteins | sample 9134231 | NCBI WGS metagenome assembly JAEEGL01 (sample SAMN16246548, study PRJNA631951) | gut metagenome | biome: gut microbiome; feature: rumen; material: fiber-attached | host: Bos | place: Iran: Karaj | collected 2018-10
ACAACGCACCTGCCGCGCTCAAAAGCAATGCGATTATCAGTATCGTGCTGATGGCACTTACCATTCTGTTGCGGTTTGCCATCTTCTCCTCCTTTTGACACTGCTGAACCTTTATCTCCAGCGAGCATACAATGTCACGCTTTTTTCTACCTTATCTGTTTCAAAATTCCAAGGTTCCTGGCATCCCGGATCCTTGTACCACCCTGCAAACATGGCGCCCGGCTTTGCGGGAGCCATCGGTCTCTCAATGCAGGAGCCCTTCTTTACGTATATTGGCTCCATCTCTGAATCGCTGTTGGTTGCAAATGTCACCTTTTTCTTCCCGAGTACCAGGAACCACAAGATGCAAGCCAATGCTAGCAACAGGAAAAGGAGAACAAAAACCCACCAAGGAAGACTGTCTTCTACCTTTCCGTCGTCTCCATCTGCTTCATTTCCAGGAACAGTTTCAAGCCATCCGGCATAAAGCTTCATATTCCCCTTGACCGTATCCGTCTCAAAATTCCACAGCTGCGTCCTGTCCAGATCGGAGTACCACCCATTGAAGCTGTATCCCTCGCGGGTCGGTGCCTCCGGCTCTTTGATTCTCTCCCCATACTGAACATGCTGCTCAGGCGTTTCGCTGCCCCCGTTGGCCACAAATGTGACAATGCAATCTGTACCGACAATGACACGTACGTCGTTGCTGCTGCTCTCAAAAGTATCCATGCCGTCTTTAGTGGATACCAGGCAGTTCTTCGCATTAATAGTTGAAACACCGGTTTCACCAATGACCTTAAACTGAAAGGCTCCGATTAAGAGTTCCGAAGGCCACTCCTGACCTCCCGTCATGGAGGCGAAGTTCAGGTAAAAGGCCCTTCCGCCCGTCCGTCGGGCCATGTCCGTCCATTCAATTTCTGAAGCTGTCATGACGGAATTATCTACTAACTGGAAAAAGCTGTCGTCATACTCGAATTCAGCCTGCATGGCATACATATCCGCAGGCGCATCGCTGTCTGTGCGCTTCAGAAGCAGATTCATAGTCAGGATCTGTCCCGTGGTGGCGTTTACCTCGGTTTTTCCATCGGCTGTAAACTGAAAATCGTAATTTCGGCTGTTGTCTGCTCCCAAGGCTACCGTAGTCATCACTGATATGGTCAACAGCAGACTCACAAGAAAAGCAAGTGTCCTTTTCATTTGCATTCTCCTTTTCCGAATTGGTTTCGCCGTCATATGGAATCAGTCCATTCGCGCAATGACAGCAGCAGCATCTTTCACATTCACTGTGCCGTCCAAATTGATGTCTGCGTTAAAAAGACCTGATCACAACAGGAATCAATACTGTTTCTCCGACAATCCCTTTTCTGTTTTCTGGCAGAGTGATCGTATATCCGGTTGATACGGCTGCATCAGCACTCATAAGAATACCGGAAAAGAATAAAACAATCACTATGAGAAATGTTGCTGTTCGTCTCATACACTGCCTCCGAGATTATCACCCATTTAGGAACTAACCACTATCCCGTCTCTTTCAAAGGAAAACTCGGCACACTGGTGAATTCCCAATAATACGCACATAGCTTCCCTTGTTTTTACAGGGAAGCTTTCAAAAATACAGGCGTAAATACACCCCTCCCTCCAAAGAAGGAGGGGTGTATCTCTAAGATTTTACACAATATGGTCCACGACCACCGCTGTATCGGCTACATTGACCTTAAAGTCACAGTTCGTATCCGCATCTAGGAACTTACGCATACTGACCACTTCAAAACTGTCATACCTGCCGTTGTAGATATCATATACAAGCTGGGCATCATTGACATCGATGAAACCGGATCCGTTAATATCATAAGTCTCCACATTGAGATTTCCTGCGCTCTTATTGTCGTAAGTGAACTTGTTAATAATATCTTCCACCTTGGGTTCGGCTTCGCCTTTAGAAACATATATCAGGTAAACATATGGCGCTAGTCTGCTTATCACAGTAGAATCCGTAATGTTCATCCGCGAAGCAAACAAATCAAGGTATTTGTTGCCCCTGAACATATTGTTCCCGTCATATTGGCTGAGAAACTGCTGATTGCTCTTAGGATTCCTCAACGCAGCACCGATAAGGTAGAACGTTCCGCCATCTGTCTCTACATAGTTTTCAATCAAAACATAAACTTTATCCTCTGTTACCTCGGAGTTGATCTCTATCGTCAGGTCGCCCTGAACGTCAGGAACATCATAGTAGAGAATCGTCTGGCTGTTGGCGCCTTCCGGTGTGGGTGATGTCAGCTCTGTGGGTGTCCCGCCGCCCATCGTCACGGAAACCGTATAAGTATATGCATACCACTGCGCCACGCCGAACCGGTAAGTCTCTCCTTCCTGTGCTGTATAAACCGGGTAGGCAACGCGGTCTGCAGCATTTCCTACAAAGGTCACCGTATATACTCTTACTCTTTCTACAGTGATCAGGATATCCGCATTGATATTCTCGCCGGGGACGGTATAGCTCCCGTTCGCGTTTGGCTGGAGGATGATTTCCGAGGCGCCTTCTACAAGGTATTTCACCGTGTATTCGTACCCATCCTGCTTATACAGCTCGAAGGTGTAATCTGCACCTTCGGTAACTGTAGGCGCCGGATCGATCACGTCATTTTTACCATTGCCGGTAAAGGTCACAGTATAGACTGTGGGCGGAATCTCCGTCTTTACAACGCTTATCGCGATCGGGCCGGTGACGTTGGCGCCGGCAATGGTGTAATTACCGTCATCGTCCGGGCCGGTGTAGGTTACGGGCCCTCCGTTCACCGTGACGGTGATGTCATAGTCGTAGCCAGTCTCCTTGGTAACCGTAAAGGTATAATCGGACCCATAATTGGCGGTGTCGGGTCCTGTCACGTCTTCGCCTTCGATGGTCACCGAGAGTACTTTTCCGGTCTTGACCAGGTTGCTGATCTCTACGTCGGCGGTGACGCTCTCGATGGTATAGGTGCCGTCTTCATTGTCCGTGACAGCGACAGCCTCGCCTCCCATCTTCGCATCAAAGGTATAATCATAGTTGGGATCGTAGTTCACGATCTCAAAGGTGTACGCCTCACCGTCTCTCACGGAATTGCCCTGCTCAGACCTCAGCCCGTCAGCAAGGGTAACGCCGTGGAAGACCGCGATCTTGATCAGGGTGGAACCATTGATCACAGCCGCATTGGCGATATCATCGGTCACAGCATGCTCGTAGTAGTCGATCCGTGCATAGTCTACAGAAACAGTCGTCTCCTCAAGCGTCTTGACCTTGAACTGAAGGATGATGGCGTTATCGTTCAACTGCTTGTCTGCGCCGTAGTCAATGTAACGAATCTCCCCCGTGATGGAAGGATCAGACACATACTCCAGCACGCTGGCATCGAACCTCACCATCATGTCCACGGTATTGAAGGTCGTGTAGTTTTCCTCTCCTTCATACTGAACGGAAATGGGGATAGACACAAATTCTTCTACCGCAGAGACCTTCTCTTCCTCAGGCAGTGTCACCATATAGCCGCCATTCGGACCTTCAAAGACGGTCACTGTGCACTTATTGAATTTTTCGGAGCCGTCCATTGCGGTCGCCTTGATCACCACAGAGCCGGTTCCTACGATAGTGACCAAGCCGTTCGAATCCACCGTCGCAATGTTTTCATCATCAGAAGACCATGAAACCGTTTTAATAGTTGCGTCCGCTTGTTTCACGGTAGCAGTAAGCTGAACCGTATTACCAATTCTTCCTTTAAATGTTTTGGGCTCAACCGATATGGAGTTAACCGGAATGATTACTGTAACGGCGCAGGTGGCCGTGACCCCTTCCGCTTCGGCAGTGATCACGGCAGTTCCCGCGCTTACTGCTGTCAGCACGCCGGCTTCGGATACCGTTACAACGGAAGGATCACTGGACGACCATGTGATCTGCGGATTGGTGGCATTCTCGGGATTCACTCTCGCGGTCAGCGTCAGTGTTTTTACGAGACTGCCGACTTTTTTGGTTGAGAGAGTTTCTTCCGTTACTTCTTCCGTCCCATCACTATTATAAATTGCGACGCTCGTCACGGGTACGTTTTCGGACGCTTCCACGGTGACAGCACAAGTCGCGGAAAACTCGCCCGCGGAAGCCGTGATGATGGCGCTGCCCGCGGTCAGCGGAGTCACCACTCCGTCGGCGACCGTAGCAACCGCTTCGTTGTCGGAGTTCCAAGTCACGGTCTTATCCGTGGCGTTGCCGGGCGTAACAGTGGCGGTCAGGGTTGCGGTCGCGCCGCCAGCCGTCAAGGTCAGCGTGGACTGATCCAATAAGACTCCAGTTACAGCAATCGTTGACTCTTCTACAGTCACAGACAAAGTCCCAGCCGTAAACTGATCAGAGATGTCATCCATTGCCTCCTCGCTGTCAATTGCTCGGATTTGTGTCTGGAACAAAGATCCTTCAGCCGCATTTATAGCAACAAAAACCAAGCTGGCCCATTCGCCTGTAGGCATATCAACATCATGAGAACCAGGCGCAGAAACATCAAGGTTGATAGGAAGAAGTCCATTGTTCAACTTAGCTTGTTCTTCATCTGTCGGCTTATTAACTGTTGTCGGATTGACGATTGTCTGATCTGCTGAATAGGCGGATTTTACCGTGTCACTAAAAGAGCCACTTTCAAAATCAAATACACTTTTGTCAAACCAAATTCGAAAACTCGCGGAAAAAGCATTGGCGCTCTTGCTTATGGACATTTTGACCGTAATCTTATCCCCAACAGCAATAACATCATCTGCCCCCAGAGAACTTCCATCTTCTTTAAAGGCCGTCAGTACAATGTCCTCTCCTGCCGCAGACGCGCCGCAAAACATACTGCAAATAATCGTAAGGACAAGGATTAATGAGATTATTTTATTTACTCGTTTCATCTGAAACTCCTCAATTTCCCCAATCCTGGGCCGTTATCAGGGCACTTCTATAATGATGCCGCCAGGCGTACAGCAGATAGTATCCGTGTAAACAGAACCATACTGTCCGGGGATGGCAACCACGTAACTGCCGGAATCCCAATCAGAGGTGTCAATCTCAATGTGACCACCATTGTCCGTATATCCGAGGGAATCCCAATTCTCAACATCGCTCCCAACCACGCTGTGCATGCCAGCTTCGGAACAAAACACTTCAATTCCTGAGCCGAAAACAGTGTGTCCCGTAGGATTTATTCCGGAAAAATCAAGACCGGCATGATAGAATGTCAAGTGTACCGTATCGTTTACAGGAGTCACCGTCGCTGATATATTGCCGTTTGTAGGCTTCGCATAAGCGAAAATATTATTCGGGTCGAGAATGTAGTTGTTGTCATAGTCATAGGTAAAGTGCCCAAGAGTGACAACATCGTTATTTTTCAGCAGGATCTGATCCGCTGTGGCACCCCAGCCCGCCGATGCAGTAGGATATTCATAATTCAGATAGTAGTTCAGGTTATAGTCCATTCCCCAGTAGTAATTAAAGAACAAAGACCCTACAGAGCCACTAATGGTAATATCGCTCGTTCCAAGTTTATTTGCATTGTAAAGGTATCCTTGACCAGCATACGCTGGATCAATACCGTAATAGTAAACCTCCATAGCGTAAATAAAGAGGTGAAGCATCGTCACAAATCCGTATGCATAACCAGCTGTTCCAGGAGTTAAGTCACTTTTTGGAGGGAGGGGATGATCGGGATCCGGTCCTTCCCAGCCCGGCTCTTCCCCATAAACACCCATATAATCGGAATTAAAGTAATAGTCTTCCAGATGATACAGCGCCAAATCAAAATACGGAACTGTGATTTTCTGCAGGGCCATAACGCAGTCATCCGGATCAGATTCACTTCCGGCAAACATGCCGTCATCTGTTACAGATAAATATACCGTAACAGACGGGGGCGTGTTTTCCGTTGCAAAAGCGGCAACAGGAATAATGCTGATTACCAAGATAAGTACCAAGAGCATTGCAATTATCTTTTTCTTCATAATGGTAGCCTCCTTATAGAATGTTGTTTTTAATGTATTCTTTCACGCTGGGTATATTGATTTTAGGATTCTCTCATTCCGTCTCCCCTTCTATTATTCTGTCTCTCTCTCCTTTCTGGCATCCCTTTCCGCGCGATACAATTCCTGCTGCCGGATATATTCCTGCTGGTACAGTCTTGAATTCCTGAATTTGGTTGCCCCCGAGGGAAAACCAAGCCCAGCGCTGGTCAGGGCAGTTGCCCAGGACCCAAACCGTTCACATATCAGTCCGGCGCCAATCACTTCCACGGCTCTGGGTGAATGCCCCAATTCTCTGGCCCGCTTCTGAATGACGGCAAGCAGTTCTTCATCGCTGTCATTTTTGTGTTCTTCTCTAAACACTTCTTCTTTTTCCTTCAGAACTGCTCTCGTCCGTTTGTCCATTGTCTTCCTGTACCAAAGCTGCCCGTCGAAACGATGCCACTGCGAGTTGCCCATACACTTTTCTCCCCTAACGGAATTAAGACAAGTGAGGAAAACCGCTGCACTTTACGGCAAACGCCGCTGTCTTCTACATGAGACAGCGGCGTTGCTCCATCGTTTAAGCACAGGAGGATATACTTCCCCCACACGACACAGAGAGCGTCCGTCAGTCTCATGTTTCTTCGTACAGTGCCGAATATTCTGACTTGCGATATGGGATCTCTCCCGCGGAACTGACCTGCCTTCTCATGGATGATCCACAATGACGGGCTTTCGCCCCAGCCTTTCGGCCTCAGTCTCTCCTCACGCGCACAGCACCGGTCGTGTCAGGCATACGCCCTGCTTCCTCGGCGCCTTGGCCCTGGAATCACTTCCGTTACGGGTCTCGGCCACACTGCACATATTCAGTTGCTATCTTTGGGGCTTGTCAGCCCGGCTTAAATTCCATCCAATCGTCACGACCGGAGTCCTTTCCCCCGTCACAGGTATAGACCCAAACGATCTCGTCACCTTCGTTGACTTCATACTTCGAGGAACCGAAATTGGGATACCATCCGTTCACACAGTAAAGCCAGCCGGAATAGGGGCCGTAAGACAGTTCCCGGAATCCGGCTATCTCGGAAACGTAAAACCCTTCGTAAGTGACGGAATAGGTGTAATCCATGGGGATCTCCGAGCTTTGACAGATTCTCTGAAGGATATCAAAAACGGATTCGCCTCGGGTGAATCTGACCTGAGACGCAGGATAAATAATCCCGTCTTTCGGAACGTCCATCGTACTTGATTCCTGGTGATTCAATACATTGTCGCAGCGGATCTCCAGGGTGCACGTCATTCTCTCTTCCGTCAGGAGGGAATCAACGCTTACGGCAGGATCGTTTCTGGTGCTCAGCACACTGCTGAGGGAAGCCGTTTCAAAGCAAAGGCCATCTCTGTCGATGATCTCTTCCAACAGAAAATCACGAAGCTCACCGACAGTTATATCCGTAATAAAAAGGTTCCTCTTGCCTTTTTCCCGAATTACGGAGCAATGATTGCCCGGCTCAAGCGTATACTTATCGCTCTCATATCTCAGTTCCGCCGTACCGGAATATAGGTTGACGTTTTGTGTACCGGGATACGTCTCGACAGACAGCGCCGCACCAACCTCAGGGTTGATGGCAATGTCGTCCGCGTTCAGGACTACACTCCGCCCATCGGACTCCACGTCAAAAAATGCCGCTCCTTCCAGTACCGTAAAAGCGTTATCCGTTTCAGACAGCGCGCTGATCTGGAGTACGCTGTTCCTATCCAAAGAAACTTGAAGCAGTCCATCCGTCACAACGGTGCAGTCTGCTATCCGTCCTACGAGGATGGAATCGCCTTCCTGCAATTCCATCCCGTCTTTCAGCTGATAGCAGTTGCCGCCCCTTCGAATGGAAACGTCTCCGATAACTTCCGCGACATATGTCCCGGAATTCTCTTTTTTTGAGAGTATTCCGGAAAAGATACTTCCGGAAAAAATCAGGAGGGCCACCAGCAGCACCGCTATGGCAGAAAAACACAGCAAGTAAAAATGACCTTTATTTTTCATGTCTTCTTTCCCGTTTAACTCAGGTTTGCTTCCCGGCATTTGGAGATCCCTGTCTCCGGAAAGCCTCTTTCAGACATGCAGATAAATCACACGATTCTATCATCTGCATATAGACTAATACCCCCGGCGTCACAGAACCGTCACAGATATCATTCAAAACTATCCACACGGGAATAATTCTCTGTTTTTTCTGAGGGGAACATCAAAGATTCATACGATGTGCCTATCCTTCCTCTTCATTGTTGTTCCACACCAGAGCCGCCAGCATCGTCTCCCCCCAACTGTAACCGGTAAGATACTGACCGTTGAACTTTCTCCTGCCTTCCGCGTCCCCGTCCAGATAATCGTAAAGATCGCAGTCGATTTGGGAGACGTCTATATATTTTCCGCGTCCGTGCACCGGGCTGCAAAGCAGATTATCGATCCCGGCTTCCTTCAGGCTTTCCCGGAGACGGAGGACGTTCATTCTGTAGGTAGAGGATTTCCCCCGATCATACGTTCTTCCGTCGTATAGACAGTTCATGGCCTCCTCCGGCGTCACTACGCCGCCTCTTTTCTCTATCAGCAGTGCAAGCAGCTCTTTTGCCTTTGCACTCGTAAAGCCCATGACTTTTCCGTCCACATAGACGTCGAACGCCCCGAACATACAGGCCCGTATCCTTTTTTTCAGCCGGCCGGAATAGAACTTTGCCCTCTGGAGCGCGTCCTGGACGTCCTGCCGGCTGTATGGTTTGAAGACATAATAGTCGCCCTTGACGTCGATAAAGTCCTTCAGGTATTTACTGTGGCTTGTGACAAAAACGATAATGATCTCCGGATACAGTTTCCGCAGTTCCCTGGCCAGTTCTACCCCGTTCATCCCTTTCATTTCAATGTCCAGCAAGGCGAACTCCACTTTATTGTGCCGCGCGTATTCCAGCGCGTCTTCCGCAAACAGAAACTCCCCGACGATCTCTATATCAGAAAGTTCCGAACATTCTTCTCTGAACTCTATCATGGTCCAGGGCTCGTCATCCACCAGGATCGTTTTCATTGCTTCACCCTTCTTTCTTTGGGAACAGTTACAGTGACCGTTGTTCCCATCCCCGGCTTGCTCTGAATATCCACGACGGCACCAACCGTACTCTCCAGCCGATAAGTCGCATTCCGGGCACTGATCCCATGGCTCGGCTGCGTCGGCGGTGGGTTCTGAGGGTCATAACCTTCGCCATTATCTGCCACGGTGATAATGTATGTATCCTCCGTTTCCTCGGTGACAATGCGCACCATGCCGCCCTCCCTTTTGGCCAGAATGCCGTGGCGGATGGCATTCTCCACGAATGGCTGGATGGATAACGGAGGAATCATGAAACTGTCAGCTTCGATCTCGTATTCCACCCTTACCCGTGGATAGAACCGCTCCTGCTCGATAGTCACATACTCCCTGATATGCCTCAGTTCATCCCGAAATGGCACAGGATCCAGATTATCCAACGTATCGATATTAAAAGAAAGATAACTGGTAAAGTCATAGAGCAGATCATACGCTTTTTCCGGATCGCTTTTTATGATGCTCCGGATAGCTCCAAGAGCACTTCGGACAAAGTGGGGGCGCATCTGGCTGACCATGATCTTGATTCGGCTTTCGCTTAGCTCATTGGCCATTTTCAGCTGCTGCTCAATGTAGTTATACGTTGAAAACACAACGGCCACGGTTTGCAGCACGGAGAACACCAGCCCGCCGAGCACCATTGGTCTGACAGATCGGTCATTGGTCAGTCCAATGTGTGTAAAACCTTCCGCGCCGATACATACCATCAGCACGAAAAGGCTCAAGGATACGATCAGCCTATACTGCCAATTATCGGATGTCTCCCGGAAGAGCGTACAGAACAGGCAGAAACCGTATGTCAGCTCCATGACCAGATAAATCACAGTCCTCATGGAAGGCAGAGATGGAAATGGCAGAAACCAGTGCCAGAGAAAGACAACGAAAAAAAAGATCAGATATACACAGGCAGCCAATGTGTAAGAGCGGCCGGTTTTCCCCTCGGCTCGAACACCCCGGTAGTAGCAGTACATGGCAGGCAGCAGTCCAAATGTGCTTTTGGCAATGCTTTGCTGAACATAGATGGTTCTCAGGCTCTCTGACGGAGACGTTATCTGCCAAAGCTGAGACACTCCCAGGATCATGATGAAGGCCCCCAGGACGATATAATCCAGAGTAAAACGCCTGTTGGTAAACGTGATCGCAGAGAACAGAAACACCAGCAGTCCCAGGACGATCACGCTCATGATCATCATCATGTTCGGAAATCTCTGGGCCTCTGCCAGGGCAAGCACTTCTGACCTGGGACCCATATATATTTCCGAAATAATGCTCAGGTCAAACAAATCCCGGCTGGAAAATTCGATGGTGATCCTCCCCTGGGCATACGCGCCATCCAGGGGGAGCAGATTCCACATGGATACGGCCCGTTTTCCACTGTTCTCAAGATTCCTGTAAATTGTTTCTTCATCGACTTTGACTGTCACATAAGTGGAAAAGCTCTCAAACGCCAGATATGTACCGCTTTCAAGTGTTTTGGGAAGCAGATTCATAATTCTCACATTTTGTGACCTGTTCAGTTGTGTCTGTGTAGGGAACTCTGCATCAATAAGACTGCCGTCATCCTGCATGATCCTCCAGCCTGTATATTTCAGTAACTCATCCATCTGGGCCGATGAGTTTCCAGAGGCTTTCTTCGGATATTCTTTCCCGGTCACAGCAGCCAGAAATGCACAGATAACCATTGCCGCTATCAGTACGATCAGAAATCGTTCCTTAAAACGCTCCATCTTCTTCCCCCAAAAAAGACAAAAGGCAACCCGTCGGCAACAATGCCAACAGGCTGCCCAAGGCAGTCCGTCCCTTCGGTTTCGCGCATGGAAACGCCGTCATTTTTACAATGCTAAAACGCAGTGCAAACCGGATCTGACAGAAAAAACCGTCAGATCGTTCGGCTTTCCATGCACACGGATCAAGGCATGTGCACCACACTTAGGCCGAACGGCGGTGTCTGACTTAACTGCTGACAATGCAGCTTCACAGTGCCCTGCGCGTGGGGACTCTAACCCCTTTCCTCTTTAAACGCCACCCCTTCAGAGAGGCGTACCGTTCCGCTTGTTTTATTGTATGTGTAGTTTATCGAAAAAAGTATCATCTGTCCAGTATAATTGACAGACAACAATGATTTTTTTTCTGACAATAAATGAGAGTTGATCAACAAGCAATGATAGCAGCAGCATCTTCCACATTCACTGCACCGTCCAGATTTGTATCTGCATTGAAAAAACTCTGACGCGGCAGTTCATCAAATCCCCAGTAAGAATTAAAGAATAGTCACTTGTTTGAAAGCAGTGTTCATGACAAAGCGCCAGGCAAGCCATTGGCCTGTCTGGCGCTTTGTTAGCTGTTGGACGTAATTAAAGCTATCTCAGCAGTCTCATTGTTTTCTGTGCCTCTTCCAGGTTAAATATCCGAAGGTAAACACCGCGATCATTAATATTAATGAAATAATATGTAAGGCTAAATATATATATATGCCACTTCTAGCAAAAATCCATTCGGGAACTGCAGCGAAATACCTTTGAGATAGCCCTGCAATAAAGATATTTCTACCTTCCTCGGTGAGTATATGGAACTGCCAGATGTATAACACAAGCGATATTAAACCCGAAGCGCTTCCAATTATTATCGCAGAAATCGGTCTCCAATCAGTCTTTGCATATTGTCTTCCTAGCCAAAACCAGAAAACTAGCACAACAAAGGGCAAGACGTAAAACAAAGTCATTCCGACTTTCGGAACATGAATAAACTCATTAACCAACCAGCCGATCAGAATAGGAACTAAGGTCAAAAGGATTAGAATAATCTTTTTCATTTTTCACCTCCCTGGCACATTCGGGCTTTCAATCTTTTATTCAGTATACCATGGGTTTACTGATTTTAAAACATTATGGCTTGAGCCTTTTCTTGTCCATTACACCCTTTTGCAATACCATAGAGGTCTGCTTACATTCTTCAGAAGATAATATCCGAATCCCCGTTTATTTTATTCTCCTTCCCCCAGCAGTCTTCCACAATAGGGGCATGTCTTAATCTCTTTTATCAGCACATTGGTATCACCCCATTTCATACATACATGTTTCTGGAACTATAGAATTCTGGATTTATCGTAACAGATTTATTCGTTTTGAAAACCCTTTCTGCAAAACTGCAAGGAAAATGCGCAAAACTGCAAGTTTTATGGGGTGTTGTCTGCCAGATTATGCCGGCTTTTCTCTTTCGCTCTTCCTAACAGAGCTAAAACAGTTTCAATGGCAACGGCAGTTGCACAGATGTGTAATACTGATGGAAACATCGCCAACGAGGAAATTATTGATGCTGCCAATAATATCCCCAGGATCATCCAGGTGATCCTTTGATAACGCTTCTTTTCTGATTGATCCAGCGGCTTTTCAGCTGAATCAATCGGACAGACAAGTCCAATCGCTGCCGCCCCGACGACAAGTATTACCATTGGAACAGCTATGCTATCCCACTTTGAAAACCAGTTTATCAGTAACACTCCAACCATCAGCGTCAGGCTTGTACATGTGGTACAGACCCACTCCCTTGAAGCGTGAATGCCCCTGCATAACCTCTCACCAGGCTCAAAAGAAGATAGAAGAGAACACTCTCCCAAATCATCGACAGGAGCACTCCATACAGAATCGATAAAAGGAAGAAGAATACCCTTGTCAGTAACTTCAATATGATCTTCACCAGCAACAAGAACCCCGCACTTTGGCGAGAAGACTTCGACGAAGATGCCACCCTGTTATGCGCGCTGGATCGCATCTTTGACGATGCCACCGTGTTCAAGCTGCGCGGAGAAAGCTTCCGCGGCAAGAAACTCGAAACCGTATCGCTACTAACCGGCAAGGTACAGGATGTTGAGTCGATATCCCTGCTGGGAGATTAACTAACCTAAACAATCTGGGCTGTTTAATCATTTTTGTTGATCCCGGATTGGCGATTTTTGTTGAGCCAAATGGCTTTTTCTGCCGGACGCTAACAATTACAACAGTGCCTGTAACAACACGGTTTTCCCGTACAGTTACAGGCACTGTTTACCCACTAATACTTTTCCATACCACTCCACTTTTATGATTGCTGGGTGTTACTTTTTCCCGTCCTTCCAATCATTATACAATTAACCACACCTAAAAAATCTAAACATATACAACAAGCATCTAGAGGAGTTGCTTTTGGAGCCGGAGGCTCTGTGAGGATAACATATCCTTCTACAAAGACATAATATATTATCAATAGTAATGCTATAACATAAATAACCCCACAAATAACACAGGGCATTTTAATCTGCATTAGCTTAAACAAAAGATAAACCACAACTAATTGTATTCCGAATGCTAATACTACTATAAGATACAGGTACCACGGGCGAGAATCAAAAACATCAGCAACCCAGGCCAAATGCATAACAAATATAGAAAACAACCAAACTAAAAACAGTAATATTGTCGTCAAAGGATGTCGTTTCATTTTTATCCCCCACAATAAAGAGTTAGAGTATTAATCATTTTTTAAAAAAGGGCATAGTCGTAAAGTGAGGACCCGACGCAGGATATTGTGCCCGCTACATGTAGCTTATCCTGATATGTTATATGCCCGAATACCCCGTTTTTGCTTAAGGCCTTACTTTGCGACTAATACGTATTCTATCCTTATTGTGGTAGCATAATATAACTCCTGTTTCGCTGTTTGGCGAAAGGATCCTTTGTTGTTCCCTTATATTTCTCCCTAATTCCTTTTTGATAATTAAACATAAAGCGTTGTAATTTGTCATTTACATCATTGGGAGATATATCGATTACTTTACAGTGTTCTTCTAGATACTCTTTAGAGAGCAATAGTGTTGTTATATTTCTATGGTAACCTTTATATCCTTGAGTATACATATAAGCATCTACATGATATTCGATTTCATAAGCCACGCATTCATTACTAAACAGGAATTCTTCACCACATAACTGTTTATATGATTCGCAGAGATAGTTGCTCATCAAATTGTAGGCCTCTTTTTGCCCTATTCCAGATATACAAGCGTCCCATTCCGCCACTGCAGATTTCAAATCAATAGTGAATCCGTCTTCGGTTATATCTGCATATTCATTTAGGAGTCTATATAATTCTTCTAGCTCTGGACTAATTGGAACTGCTGGTACAGATGTTCTTCCACTTGCATCTATCCTGCAAATAGGACCATTCCCACAATACGCAAAGGCATTTCCGCCCAATAGTCCCTGGCCGGTACTAGCGAAACCATCCGCATTGATGAACCGACAGATCTCAGGATCATAGTACCGGCTCTGCAGATAGTACAGCCCGGTCTCGGAATCGTAAACGTAACCCCGGTACCTCAGCGGATTCAGCGCACCCAATGTGCCCGCCATGCTGCCGCCCGTGCTCAGGATATTGCCCCAGGCATCGTAGGTGTAAGTCACCACCCGGGTCCCGGAACTGTTCACAATGCCGGTAACGTCGCCCTGCGCGTTCCGCAGGTACCAGTAATACGTCCCGTTGTATTTGACGCTCGCCGGCCCGACGCTGTCATAGTCGATGTGCAGCGTGTTGTTCCCCTGGGTAACGTCCGTCAGCTGACCCCCGATGTAGATATATTTCGTTGCGGTGCCGCTGACCGTCTTCGTCGTCCGCAGTCCGTCCGCGTCGTAGCTGAAGCTCACCGTCGTTCCGCTCTTGCTCATCCCGGACAGCTGCCGGCCGTGCTTCCACGTGTACGTCCATTCCCCGTCGGTCAGCATGTTCCCTATGGTATCCGTCGTAACGGTCGTCGTCCCGATCTTCGTCAGCAGATCCTTCCAGCTGCCGTCCCCATAAGTAAACGTCTTTGAGCTCAGCGCCGTTCCCACGGTCCCCGTGGTATAGGCGTATTCTTTTTTCGTCAGGATGTTCCCGCCGTTATCGTAGGTGTAGACCCACGTTTTATTCGCCGCCTGGTTGTTCTCACGGGTCAGCTGGTCGAACCCGTCGTAAATGAATTGGGTGGTATTTCCACCAGAAGTGATCGCCGTGATGTTCCCGTGGCTGTCGTAGGTGTAACTGTACGTATCCGTGACTCCACCGGACACGTTGCTCCAGCTGTTCACCAGGGCGCTGCTGTACCCTATGTTCGTCGTTATTACGGTACTGCTTCCGTTCTTCGAAAGCACCTTCGTCAGCCGGCTCAGGCTGTCGTAGGTGTTCGCGGCCTTCGGCGTCCCGTTGCTGACCGCCGTGACCCGGCTGTCCCGGTCGTAGGTATAGTTGCTCGTGTACGTCGTACCGTTCAGCTTCTCCGTCCGCGTACTGACGTTGTTCAGCCCGTCGTAACCGTATGTCACGTCCAGCGCGTGGTTCGTGCCCTTCTCGGTATATCCGACGCTCCTTCCGGAGAGATCGTACAGGAGCTTTCTCGTCCGCCCGGACAGGTTGTCCTTTACGAGGCCCAGCCGGCCTTCGGAGTCGAATTCGTAGAGGATCGCGCTGGCGTTGTCCTCGTACCCGACCTTCGTCGTCCGCCCGTGGCTGTCATAGGTATAGGAGATATAATTCCCGTTCCCGTACGTGCTCTTCGTCAGATACCGGTTCCGGTCATTGCTGTACGTATTCGTGACCAGTGTCCTCGTCCCGATCTTCACCGTGTTTGTCTGACCGAACGCCCCGTTATTGAAAGTATACGTCGTCCCGCTCCCGTTGACAAGGCTGCTCAGAAGATCGTCCGTGAACGTGTAGCTGTTGCTCGTGCTCTGCTTGCTGACGCTCGTCTTACGCCAGAGGCTGTCATAATTAATATTGGTCTTTGTGGAATCCGTCTCTCCTGGCCTTTTGATTGATGTGAGCACCCCCGTTTGGGCGTTGTACCCGTAGGTCGTCACGTTCCCCTGGGTATCTCTCACCGTGCTCGGCGTATTCCCGCTGTTCGTGAACGTCGCCTGGGCGTAGACGCTGCCCCTCGTCACCTTCGTGTTGTTCCCGTATGTATCGTATGTAAAGGATGTCACCACGCCTTCCAGGGTGGTCGCCGTCGCCACGTTGTGGTAACTGTCGTAGGTATATGTGACCTTCGCCTTTTCGGTATTGCCCTCCTTCGTGACCGCCTTCACCAGATCGTTGTTCGAGTATTCGTAGCTCGTCACCTGCTTCTGCAGGTCCGTCACGCTCGTGATCCGGCCTTCGCTGTCGTAAACGTAGCTGTTCCCGTATTCCTCCCTGAAGACC
>JAEEGL016193955.1_pt1 | contig 16313 bp, 14 predicted proteins | sample 9134231 | NCBI WGS metagenome assembly JAEEGL01 (sample SAMN16246548, study PRJNA631951) | gut metagenome | biome: gut microbiome; feature: rumen; material: fiber-attached | host: Bos | place: Iran: Karaj | collected 2018-10
GGACCTACACGGTCGTCACCGGCGGGACCTACACCATCTCGGGACTTCAGGGCGATCTTCATATCGCAAAGAACTGACCGAAAGCGAAACGACATGAAACACGCAAGCGGGAAAACCTGTTGGATCTTGGGCGGGGGCGAATTCGACCCCGGATGCCCGCATATCCCGGAACCGGGCGACCTTGTGATCGCGGCGGACAGCGGGCTTGAACTCGCCTCCCGGCTCGGGCTGACCCCGGATCTTATCGTCGGGGATTTCGATTCGCTCGGGCGGACGCCGGCGGGTGATAACGTCGTCACGCTCCCCGTCGAAAAGGACGTCACCGACGCCTCAGCTGCTGTCGGGCTCGGGCGGGAACGCGGGTATTCCCGATTCTGTTTCGTCGGCTGTACCGGCGGGCGACCCGATCACACCTTCGCCGCCTATCAACTCCTTGCGGAGCTGGCGGGGCGGGGAGAGGTCGGTCTGCTCTTCGGGGACGGCTTCACGGTCACGGCGATAAGGGACGGCGCGCTTTCCTTTCTCGCGCTTCCCTCGGGCACGCTCTCGGTGTTCGCCGTCGGGGGCAACGCGTCGGACGTCTCGATCGCGGGCGCGTTCTATCCCCTGTCGCAGGCGACCCTCACCCCGACCTTTCCCCTCGGCGTCTCCAACTCGTTCGTCGGGAAACCCGTCTCGGTGACGGTCGGGCGCGGCTCCCTTTTGATTTTTGCCGAAGGATACCCGATCCCGATATTTTGATAACAAAAACAAAAAAACGCCCGCATCGCTTGATGCGGGCGTTTTTGTTTGGGTGAAAGATCGGTCAGTCCTCGATCCCGAGACTCATCCAGTAGTCGTCCATGATCTTCTGGGTCGCGTCGTCGAGGGTGTGGTAGTACTGCATTCTCGCGGGATCCTGTTTGTAGGATTCGGGCAGTTCGTAGAGGATCGCGTATTCGTCGGTCCCCTCGCAGTAGTCGTAGTCGGGGTTGGTGCGGACCGCGAGATTCGGGGAGGCGTAGCAGATGTAGTTTGCGTTCTCGGTCGCGATCTCGGGGTCGAGCATAAAGTTGATGAAGAGTTTGGCGGCGTCCACGTTCTTCGCGCTCTTCGGGATCACCATCGAGTCGACGAAGATGTTGGTCCCCTCCTTCGGATAGTAGAAGGCGAGGTCCCCGTTCTCCTGCATCATCTGCAGGCAGTCCCCGGCGTAGTACGCGGCGGCGGCGTTGCCGAGTTCCATCTTGTCGTAGATCTCGTCCATCAGATAGATGCAATGCGCGTTCTGCTCGACGAGTTTGTCGTACGCCGCTTTCCAATCGGCGGGGTCGGTCGTGTTGACGTCCTGCCCGAGGTAGCATTGCGCCACGCCGAACGCGTCGCGCGGGTTGTTCATATTGATCAGTTCCCCGGTCCGGTATTTATCCGACCAAAGGAGCGACCAGGACTGCTCCGCCGCCTCCGCCTCGCTGACCTTTTTCGTGTTGTAGACGATACCGACCATACCGACCGAATAGGGGACCGAATATTCGTCGTTCGGATCGAAATACAGCCCCTTGTACGCGGGGTCGATATTCTTGTAGTTCTCGAGTTCGGCGGGATCGATCTTTTGGATCAGATCGTCCTTTATCAGCCGGGCGATCATATAGTCGGACGGGATCACGACGTCGTAGGACGCGCCGCTCTTCAGCTGGGCGTAGAGTTCCTCGTTGGTCGAGAAATAGTCGTATTTGACCTTGATCCCGTAGGTCTTCTCGAACTCCTTGACGACGTCGAGCGATCCCTCGCTGCCGTCCGAGATGTATTCGCCCCAGTTGCAGACGTAGAGGACGTTCTCGTCCTTTCCGCAGGAAGAGAAGCCGACGGCGAGCGCGGCGAGCATACCGAGCGTCAGCAGCACGGCAAAGAGACGGACAAAAAGATTCTTTTTCATTTTCAGCAGTTCTCCTTTGCTTTCTTATTCTTTTTTGCGTTCCTGGCGGCGATCTTTTTCGGGTCGCGCCGCGCGTCCATCTGCGCCTGCAGGACGTTCGAGAGGACCAGAAGGACGAGGATGACGAGGAAGATCAGGGTCGAGAGCGCGTACATATCGGGCGTGACCTTCTTTTTGGTCATGGCGTAAATGTAGGTCGGCAGCGTGTAGAACCCCTCTCCCTTGGTGAACTGGGTGATGATGAAGTCGTCGATCGAGAGGGTGAACGCCATCAGAAGTCCGGACAGGATACCGGGCAGGATCGAGGGCAGTTCGACGCGGAAGAAGGTCTCGATCGGCGTGCAGCCGAGGTCAGCCGCCGCCTCCAGCAGGTGTTTGTCCATCTGCCGGATCTTGGGCATAATGGAGAGGATCACGTACGGAAGGTTGAAGGTGATGTGCGCGATCAGAACCGTCGCGAAACTCCGGCTCGCGATCCCGAGCGCCCCCCCGACGAAGACGAAGAACATCAGCATCGAGACGGCGGTGACGATATCGGGATTCATCATCGGGATATTCGTCACGCTCTGCATCGTACTGCGCACCCAGCGCCGTTTCAGGCGGGAAAGCCCGACGGCGGCGAGCGTGCCGAGGACCGTCGCGATCACGGACGACAGAACGGCGAGTTTCAGGGTGTTCAGCAGCGCCTCTCCCGCCTTCTCGTCGCGGAAGAGTTCGCCGTACCATTTGAAGGAAAAGCCGGAGAAAACGGCGGTCGACCGCGTACTGTTGAAACTGAACAGCATCATAACGATGATCGGGGCGAACAGAAACAGCAGGATCAGGACAATGTATATACGGGACAGGGTTTTCATACGACCACCCCCCCGTCGTTGTCACCGAAGCGGTTGGTGATCAGCATACTGACGATGATCAGGATCATCAGAATAAAGGAGAGCGCCGAGCCGATCTCGTAGGCGGCGACGTTGTGAAGCGAAATGCGCTGTTCGATCACGTCGCCGATCAGCCGGATCCTGCCGTCCGAGAGCGATTTGGAGATGAAGAAGGTCGAGATCGAGGGGACGAAGACCATCGTGATCCCCGAGACGATCCCCGAGACCGAAAGCGGCAGGACGACGCGGAAAATGGTCTGAAAACCGTTGCAGCCGAGATCCGCCGCCGCCTCTTTCAAACGCGGATCGATCTTCGCGACGACCGAGTAGATCGGCAGGATCATATACGGCAGGTAGTTGTATACCATACCGAGCACGATCGCGAACTCGGAATTGAGAAATCCGATCGGCTCGATCCCGAAACGCCCGAGAAGACTGTTCAGGGGTCCGTTGGTCTCCAGCAGGAGTTTCAGCGAATAGGTCCGGATCAAGAGGTTGATCCACATCGGGAGCATAAAGAGCAGGATCGCGAGCGACTGGTTGCGAGGCTTCATCCGCGCGACGGCGAGCGCCAGCGGATAGGCGAGCAGAAGACAGATGACGGTCGACTCGAGCGCGAGCAGCACCGAACGCTTCAGAACGGTGAAATAGGTCGCGGAGAAGACCTCTTTGATGTGATCGAGGGTAAACGCCCCAGTCGGATCGGTGAAGGTATAGTAGACCACGAAGACCAGCGGCGCGATAATGAAGAGCAGGCACCACAGACCGTGCGGCGCGACCGTGACGGCGCGGGCGATCGACGGACGGCGGCTCGCTTTCGCCCTCGGCGGGCGAACGGTTTGGTCAGTCATTTTCTTCGCCCTCCGCCGCGAGCGCCGTTTTTTCGGCGTCGGTCTCCTCCCCTTCGTCGAGCCGCTCGATCACGTTGCCGTGCTCGTCGAGCTGCACGTCGGGATTGGAGATCTCGTCCATCTCGTCGGAGAAACTCGAATAGTCGCCGATGGTGCCGGAGAACTCCGACTTCTTCATGATATGGATGGCGTCGGGCTCGATGTAGATGCCGATATCCGAGTCCACCGCCACGAAGTCGGTGGTCTGGATCATCCACATAAAGCCGTTGACGTCGACGATGATCTCATAGTGCACGCCCTTGAACGTGACCTTCGTGACGTGCCCGCGGAGCATTCCCTTTTCAAGCGGAACGACGTCCACGTCCTCGGGGCGGATCACGACGTCGACCGGCTCGTTCTTGTCAAACCCCCGGTCAAGACAGTCGAAAACGCGACCGTCGAAGAAAACCTTGTAGTCCTCCCGCATCACGCCGTCCACGATGTTGGACTCGCCGATGAAGTCGGCGACGAAGGCGTTTTTGGGTTCGTTGTAAACGTCGGTCGGAGTGCCGATCTGCTGGATCTTGCCGTTCTGCATGACGACGATGGTGTCGGACATGGAGAGCGCCTCCTCCTGATCGTGCGTGACGTAGATGAAGGTGATCCCGGTCGCCTGCTGGATGTTCTTCAACTCAAACTGCATATCCTTGCGCAGTTTGAGGTCGAGCGCGCCGAGCGGCTCGTCCAGGAGCAGGACGCGCGGACGGTTGATGAGCGCGCGCGCGATGGCGACGCGCTGCTGCTGCCCGCCCGAAAGCGAATTGACGTTCCGGTGCCCGAAGCCGCGGAGCGCGACCATATTCAGCATCTCGTCGACGCGCTGACGAATCTCGTCCTTCGGCACCTTGTGTTTGAGCGCGAACGCGATATTGTCAAAAACATTGAGGTGAGGGAACAGCGCATACCTCTGAAAAACGGTGTTGACCTGCCTGCGGTAGGCGGGAACGTCGTTGATCCTTTTCCCCTCGAAAAGGATATCGCCCGTGTCGGGCGTTTCAAATCCGCCGATCAGGCGGAGCGTCGTGGTCTTCCCGCAGCCGGAAGGACCCAGCAGCGTCACGAACTCTTTATCCCGGATATAGAGGTTCATATCGGAGAGGACGACCTCTCCGTCAAAGGATTTCGTGACACCCTTTAACTCAATGAGTTTGTTCATTTTCTTGCGTTCTCGCGCTCCCTTCCGTTTCGCCTGCCGCCGACCCGCAAAAAAGCGGACGGGGGACCCCGCATTTTCGGGCGTCCCGCGACTTATTGGAACACATTATAGCAAAAAGCGAAGCAGAATGCAATACGTTTACAAAAAAAATTATAAAATATGATAAGTCGCGATTAACCGTAAGATACCGCGATTAACCGAAACGGCGTTTGAACAATCTCTTAAAACCTCTCGAATTCTCTCGTTTTCTCTTAAATGCTCAAAAAAAGTTGCTCTCCGGGAGGGGGTGAGAGAGCAGTGAAAAGAGGCAAAAAACAGTAAAATAAAATCCGCTCCCGACAGCGTACAGAAGCGAAAGAGAGAGCGTCAGGGAGACGAAAAGCGAAACGAGGGACAAAAGCGAGGCGATCGCGTCTGCTCTTTCCTGCGGGAGCCGGGTGGAGAGCAGACAGCGGACGGCGCGCCCGCCGTCGTGATCGGCAATCGGGATCAGGTTGGAGAGCCCCGTCCCGCAGAACAGCCACCCCGCCTCGGCAAAGTAGGGCGAAACTGCCCCGAAAAGGAGCAGCAGGATCCCGGGGAGCAGGTTGGCGGCGGGACCGGCGAGGGCGACCAGGCATTCGCCCCGGTAGGAGAGCGGCGACGGCGCGCGTAACCGAAATCCCCCCGCGACCGGCAACAGGCGCGGAACGCCCTCTCCGAAGGAAAGGAACGCGGCGACGTGTCCCCCCTCGTGCACGGCGAGCGCGAGCAGGAGCAGGACCGCGCGGTAGGGCGGGACGAAGCGAAACAAACAATACACCGCAGCGAAGACCGGGATCCACGGCAGAAGCGAAACCAACCGTCTTCCCCGCCCGTTATCCATCGTTTGCCCTCGCTCCCCCGCCAAACGGCGGACAAAGGATCCTATGAAAAAAGGAAAGAAATCATGCGGGGGCGTTTTTTCGATTGACTTTTTTCCTCTTTTGCGGTACAATAATAGAAGAGAAAAACCGATGCGGGCGCGCCCGCGGAAACGGGGACGGATATGGAGAAAAACCAGGCGAAAGAACGGATCGGCGAGTTACGGAAAACGCTCGCCTACCACGCGCGTCTGTATTACCAGATGGACGCGCCCGAGATCTCCGACTACGAATACGACGCGCTGTTCCGGGAACTGACCGAACTCGAAGCGGCGTTCCCCGAGTTTGACGATCCCAACTCGCCGACCAAACGCGTCGGCGGCGCGGCGAGCGAAAAGTTTGAGAAGGTCGCCCACTCGGTCCCGATGGGAAGTCTGGACGACGTGTTTTCGGAGGAGGAACTCGGGGGGTTTCTTTCTGAAATGGAGAAAAATCTTCCGAAACCCGTCTACTCGGTCGAGCCCAAGATCGACGGTCTTTCGGTCGCCCTGACCTACGAAAACGGCAATCTGACGCTCGGCGCGACGCGGGGCGACGGTCTTGTCGGCGAGGACGTGACGGCAAATCTCCGCACCGTCCGCTCGATCCCCCTGACGCTGCCCGAACCGATCCCGCGCCTGGTGGTGCGGGGCGAGGTCTATATGCCGCGCGAGGTCTTCGACGAACTGAACGCGACGCGCGAAGCCGAGGGACTTCCCCTCTTTGCCAATCCGCGCAACGCCGCCGCCGGATCGCTCCGCCAACTCGATCCCAAGATCACCGCCTCGCGGCGGCTGGACATTCTGGTCTTCAATCTGCAGGAGGGCAACCCGTTCCAAGACGGTGCACCCGTCTCACACGGCAAGACGCTCGATCGGCTCGCCGCTCTCGGGTTCCACGTCCTGCCCCACCGGATCGTCACCGACGATCCCGAAAAGGTGCTCGCGCACGTCAGGCGCCTCGGCGAGTTGCGCTCGTCGCTGCCCTTCGATATCGACGGCGCCGTCGTCAAGATCGACGGGCTTGCCGACCGCGTGACGGTCGGCGAGGGAACCGGGCGTCCCAAATGGGCGGTGGCGTACAAGTATCCGCCCGAACAGCAGACCACGCGCCTGCTCGACATCACCCTGCAGGTCGGGCGCACCGGCGTCCTTACCCCGACGGCGGAACTCGAACCCGTCCGGCTCGCGGGCAGTACGGTGTCGCGCGCGACGCTGCACAACGACGGCTATATCGCCGAACGCGACATCCGCATCGGCGACCTCGTGACCGTGCAGAAGGCGGGCGACATCATTCCCGAGATCGTCTCGGCGGTCAAGGAAAAGCGGGACGGGAGCGAAAAGATCTTCAAAATGCCCGACGTCTGCCCCTCCTGCGGGCATCCCGTCGTGCGCGACGACGCGGGGGAGGGTTCCGCCGTGCGCTGCGTCTACGCCGGCTGTCCCGCCCAGCGGGCGCGCTCCATCATCCATTTCGCGTCCAAATCCGCGATGAATATCGACGGGCTCGGTCCCGCCGTGATCGGCGCGCTGCTCGAAGCGGGGCTGATCCGCGACGTCGCCGACCTCTACGCCTTAAAGCGAGAGGACGTGGCGAACCTCGACCGGCTCGGAGAGAAGTCCGCCGACAACCTGCTCGCCGCGATCGAGGCGTCCAAGACGCGGGGGCTGGAACGCCTGCTCACCGCGTTCGGGATCCGGCAGGTAGGCGAGGTCGCCGCCGCCGCTCTGGCGCGGAAGTTCGGATCGCTGACCGCCCTCTCGGAGGCGACCTACGACGACCTTTGCGCCGTGCCCGACGTCGGGGACGTGACCGCCGCCAGCATCGTCGAGTTCTTCTCGTCCGACGAGAACCGCGAACTGATCGGGCGCCTCGTTGAGGCAGGTCTTACGATGACGGCGGAAAAGAAGCAGACGGGCGACGCCTTAACCGGGCTGACCTTCGTTCTGACCGGGACGCTCCCGCACATGACGCGCGACGAGGCAAGCGACCTGATCGTCGCGGCGGGCGGACACGTCGCGGGCTCGGTATCCAAGAAGACGTCCTACGTCGTCGCCGGCGCGGAAGCGGGCTCCAAACTCACCAAAGCCGAGGCCCTCGGCGTCCCCGTGATCGACGAGGAAGCGTTGCTCGCGATGCTCGGCAAGGAATAAACCGAAAAGCAAAAGGGACCGGAAAAATCCGGTCCCTCTTTTTTGTTTTGGTTTTAGCCGAGGTTCAGTTTCTTTTCGGCAAGGCGGACGTTGAAGAAATACAGTCCGATCGAAATGCCGATCCGCATCAAGATCTCGATCAGAAGGAAGAACTGCGTGGGGAAACCGCTCTCCAGCGCTTCCACCGACAGAAGACCGATGATGCCGCCCGAGATCGCGAGTTCAACGAGCGAGAGGACGGTCTGAACGGCGGAGTTGGTGACGAAGCAGAAGAGAACGCTGCCCCAGACCTTGCCCTTCCCCTGGAAGATCACGGCGCCGAGCGTGACGCCGAGGTAGAGGATCGAGAACTGCAGAACGATCCAGACGAGAACGTACAGGATGATCTCGACGAGCAGCAGCGCCGTCTGTCCGGAAAGCGCCGCAAGGAAGTCCTTGATGCCGACGAAGACCATCACGTATCCCCGGAAGGGATTGCTCGCGTTCACGAACGCCCCGAAAACGAAAACGACCGAGAAGAACAGAACCGTGATGTGGGCGAGTTCACAAAGAAACGCGCAGATCATTTTCGAGAAGATCAACTTCCAACGCTTCACGGGGAGCATCAGCGTCAGGTAGCCGGTGTCGGAATAGAGCCCCGAATAGTAGCGGATGATGAGCATGATCGGGAGCACCGCCGCCGAGAGCACGAGCACCAGGATGGCGAACCCGGACATGGACATCAGTCCGAGGGCGAGCAGGATTTGTTTCGGCCCCGTGAGCGAGGTGAGCCAGTAAAGCAGCCCCGCAAGACCCGCCAGAACCGGCGTGAACAGGAGCAGCGGGATCAAAAACCGCAGGATCGACAGAAAATCGTATTTCAAAAGTTTCTTTAACATCTGAACGCCTCCCGGAACATCTCGTCAAGCGTTTTGCCCTCTCTCTGCCTTGCCTCTTCGGCGCTGTCGTAGCAGAGCAGGCGCCCTTCGCGGATAAAGATGAACTCGTCGACCACCTCTTCGACGTCGGCGATCAGGTGCGTCGAGATCAGCACCGTCGAATCGGGGGCGTGACAGGTCAGAATGGTGCGCAGGATATATTCGCGCGCCGCGGGATCGACGCCCGAGATGGGCTCGTCGAGCAGGTAGAGTTTCGCCGCCCGCGACATCACGAGCGAGAGTTGGACCTTCTCGCGCATACCCTTCGAGAGTTTGCCGATCGCCTTGTCGAACGGGATACCGAGGTCGGCGAGCATACCTTCCGCTTTCGAGCGGTCGAAATCGGCGTAGAAATCGGCGAAATACGAGACCGCCTGTTCGGTCGTCATCCACCGGGGGAGACTGATCCGGTCGGGCAGGTAAGCGACCATTCCGCGCGACTCCGCCCCGACGGGGGTGCCGAGGATCGAGACGCTCCCCGCGTTCGGGGTGAGCAGTCCCGCGATGATCTTGAGAAGCGTCGTTTTGCCGCTCCCGTTCGGGCCGAGCAGCGCTACGATCTTCCCCGTCGGCAACGTGAGCGTAAAGTCGGAAAGCGACGGGAAACTGCCGTAGAACTTCGTGATCCCGGAGATCGACAGCAACGGTTGTTCTTGCATGGGAAAACTCCTTTCTTCGCGGCAAGCCGCGGACGATATAATCATACCGCATTTTCGCCGATCTGTCAAGTGAAACCTCTTTTTTCGGGAAAACGCTTGCAATCGGGATCGGATAAGAGTATAATATAGGAGAAAAAAGCAGGGAGCCACGCGCCCCCGGGAAAGAGAACGAAATGAGTACGTTTCACCTTGTCGATCACCCCCTGATCACGCACAAACTGACCATCATGCGCCAGATCGAGACCAGTTCGAAGGATTTCCGCGACCTGCTCGACGAGATTTCGATGCTGATGGGCTTCGAGATCACCCGTGACCTTCCGCTCGAGGACGTGGAGATCGAGACCCCGATCTGCAAGACCAAGGCGAAGCGCATTTCGGGCAAGAAACTGGCGATCGTCCCGATCCTGCGCGCAGGGCTGGGTATGGTGGACGGGCTTCTGCGCCTGGTCCCCGTCGCCCGTATCGGGCATATCGGTCTGTACCGCGATCCCGACACCCACGAACCGGTCGAATACTACTGCAAGATGCCGCCCGATATCGAGAACCGTCTCGTCATTCTGGTCGACCCGATGCTCGCGACCGGCGGCAGCGCGTCCGACGCGATCACCAAACTGAAGGAGAGAGGATGCCACGGCAATATCGTGATGATGTGCCTGGTCGCCGCTCCCGAGGGCGTCGCCCGTCTGCAGAAGGATCACCCCGACGTGAATATCTACGCCGCCGCACTCGACGAGAAACTGAACGAACACTGCTACATCGTCCCCGGTCTCGGCGACGCCGGCGACCGTCTCTTCGGAACCAAATAAAATGCGTACTCTGACGATCGGTCAGAACGACGCGGGGCAGCGCCTTGATAAGTTTCTTACCAAGGCGCTGCCCCGTATGCCGAAGTCTCTGCTTTACAAGTCGGTACGGACCAAAAAGATCAAGGTCAACCGTCACCGCGCCGAACCCGAACAGATCCTCTCCGAGGGCGACGAACTCCAACTCTTTCTCCCCGACGATCTCTTCGACCGGACGGGCGACGCCGACACCAAGGCGGAACTTGCAAGGATCCGGGGCGAGGTGCCGATCCTCTACGAGGACGACAATCTGGTTTTGATCGACAAGCGCCCGGGCGTGGCGGTCCACGAGGACGATAAGGGATCCGCCGACACACTGCTCACCGCCCTGCGCGCCTATCTTTTCCGCCGCGGCGAGTACGATCCCGACAGGGAGCAGTCCTTCGCCCCCTCGCTCTGCAACCGGATCGACCGCAACACCGGCGGGATCGTCATCGCGGCGAAGAACGCCGAAACGCTCCGCGATATGAACGAGCGGATCCGCCGCCGCGTGATGGGGAAATACTATCTCGCCGCCGTCCACGGCGTGCCGAAGGAGCGCGAAGCGACGCTCCGCGGCTACCTCGTCAAGGACGAAAAACGGAAGGAAGTCACGGTTTTCCGGGAGAACCCCCCGAAAAACGCCAAGGAGATCGCCACCCGCTACCGTGTCCTGGCGACCTCGCCCGACGGGAAACTCGCGCTGCTCGAAGTGGAACTGCTGACCGGGCGGACGCACCAGATCCGGGCGCATCTGGCGTCGGTCGGACACCCGCTGCTCGGCGAGGGCAAGTACGCCGAGAACCGCGAGGACCGGGCTAAGGGCTTCCGCTTTCAGGCGCTGACGGCGTACCGTCTGGTCTTCCCCGCGCCGCAGGGCGACTCGCTCGACTACCTCTCGGGCAGGGTCTTTACCGTCCCGCGCGAAAGCGTGCGCTTTCTCTCCCTCTTTCCCGACGTCGGGGAAACGGTTTTTCCGGATAGCGACCGGAGAAAGGATGAAAACGAATGAAACTCTCGACCAGCACCGGCGACTTCAAGCGCGTCGGCGCGACCATGCCCGAACGGATCGCCCAAATCGCCGAAGCGGGTTTCAAGCATATCAACCTCGAACTGACCGACACGGTCGGACGGCTGGACGGCGACGACTGGAAGGATCGGGTCGCCGCGATCGCCGCCGCCCTGAAAGAAAACGGCGCCGACTGCGTTTTGGCGCACGCGATGTGCGAAAACCTGCGGGAGGAGAGTTACGATACCATCGTATCCGAAACGCTCCGGGACGTTACCGCCTGCGAGGCCCTCGGGATCCCCGATCTCGTCGTTCACCCGCTCTACCCCGACGGAATGGACCGGGCGGGCGTCGTCAACTTTAACCGCGGCTTCTACTCCGATCTGCTCTCGGCAAGCAAGGGTTCGCCCGTGCGTCTTCTGATCGAGAATATGGCGGACGTCGAGTGCGAGGTCGGCTTCTCGACCGGGGAGCAGATGGCTGCGTTTCTCGACCTGATGGGTGAAGACCGCCTCGGCGCCTGCTGGGACACCGCGCACGGGAACCTCAACGCCCCGCCGAATCACGACCAGTACGTATCGATCAAGGCGCTCGGCAATCGGCTCCGCGCCCTGCACGTCTCGGACAATTTCGGCAAGAAACTGCACTGGCACAGTTTCCCCTTCAACGGCAGCATCAATTTCGATTCGATCCTCGCGGCGCTGACCGAGATCGGCTATACCGGGGCGTTCAACTTTGAGGCGTCCTACATCATGCGGAACGCGAAGATGCCCCCCGTGCACCGGAACAAGTGGACCCACCCGACCGACCCCGCCTTCGTTCCCAAACTGAACGATCCGCCGCTCGAGTTGATCATGCAGGCGGAAAAACTGCTCTACGCCACCGGCAAATACCTGCTCGAGCAGTACGGCTGTTTTGAGGATTGATCGTCCGCCCCAAAGTACGTTTTCGGTCCGATTCTCTGCTTCTTCATAAAAAATCTCTCAAAAGTCGTATAATATACGCATTATTAACTTTTTAAACGAATATAATACAAGCCGTGATGCGTAGAAGTATATGAAAATAGACAAATCGGAGCCCGCGTTTTTGTTACTTGTGCTGAAAAATCAGAAAATGCGGGAAAACGCTTGCAAAACGAAAGCAAATCGTGTATAATCGGTAAAGGAAGCGATCGAGCCGCCCGGCGGCACGACGCGACCACACTCTCCCTTGAAACTATGCGGAAGCGGTTTAAGCGGTTTTTCCGGTTCCTGCTTAGTTTGCCGGCGTCCTCTTGTAGGGCGTCGGCTTTTCTTTTACGGCGACCGAAACAAGGCGGCACAGACCGGAAAACAAAAATGGGGGGATACTTATAAAAAAGACTGTGCTTTCTACTCCGTGCGTTTTTTTGCATAGCAAATTGCGTTTTTAAGGTGGAAAACCGATCGCGAACGCGGTCGGTTTTCTCCACTGGATTTGTATTTTTGTTTTCCTCTCCCCGTTCTCTTACTCTCGGCGTATGAAAATACGCCTTCGGCGCGAGAACGGGAATTCTGCGCTCACCTGCTCCGGTCGCGGCGGCATTTGCAGGCGGGCAGATCGGAAACGTTGCCGAACGCGGAGCGGTGCCCGCTCCGCTCCGTTGGAGATAGGGGGCAATGGTTTGCACGGTTGGGAATTTTCCGGGGCTGCGCTTCGGAAAGTTTGTTTTTCGTGCTTGACAGACGAAGAGAAACTATTTATAATAAATATCGGTAAAAAACGGGGCGAAGCCCCGACCTAAGGAGACGAAACATGAAAGACGTAAAGAACAGTCCTTTCCTTCGGGAGATGTGCAAGACGGTCAGCAATATGTACCGGCTCGGCTGGGACGAGCGGAACGGCGGAAACGTCTCGCTTCTGCTCGACGAAAACGAGGCGGCGAAGTACCTTGACCTGAAAAAGGTGAAACGCACCATTCCGATCGGCTTCGACGCGAAGGAACTCGCGGGAAAGATCTTTCTCGTGACCGGGACGGGCAAATACTTCAAGAACGTGGAGGACGATCCCGAAAACAACCTCGGGATCATCCGGATCGCGCCGGACGGCGTGACCGCCGAACTGCTCTGGGGCTACTCGGACGGCGGCCGCTTCACCAGCGAATTGCCCGCGCACCTGATGAGCCACATCGCGCGGCTGAAGGTCAATCCGAAGAACCGGGTCGTGATGCACTGCCACCCCGTCAACCTGCTTTGCATGACCTTCGTTCACTCGCTTGACGAGCGCGAGTTCACCCGCTCGCTCTGGCGCACCTGCACCGAGTGCATGGTGGTCTTCCCCGACGGGATCGGCGTCCTTCCCTGGATGCTCTGCGGCACGCCCGAGATCGGGATCGCCACCGCCGAGAAGATGAACGACTTCCGCCTCGTGATCTGGGGTCAGCACGGCATCTACGGCGCCGGCGCCGACCTCGACGAGACCTTCGGGCTGATCGAGACCGCCGAAAAGGGCGCCGAGATCTATATGAAAACCCGTCCCTTCCCGATCCTGCAGACCATCACGGACGAGGATCTGAAGGTGATCGCCAAGGCGTTCAACGTGACCTACAAGGACGGTTGGGTGGACTGACCGTTCGTCCGCAGCATAACGACGTCAGCACACCCCGGCGATCGGGGAGGATGAGACCGCATGGATCTCGCAAAAACCGCACGAATATCTCTGCCGCCCGGCGCCTCGCCGGGCGGTATTCTTTTATACGGAAAACGCGTTTTGTATGATCTTATACACTTTTTCGGGTTTCTATTTTTGGTGATAGAGTTTTTTTAATATTTATGCATTTTTTGTATGACTGTCACAAACATACACCAGTTTTTTCGGCGTTTTTATTGACATTTATCAAAGAATATGCTATAATAACGCAAAAAGAAAGTGTTCCGTACTAACGAATAAGGGGTGTTCCCCGGACGGAAAATACGGAATATCACTTTGTTTTTTCCGCAGTTTGCGGGATCGGCTTCGCGCCGCTCTTCCGCACGGTCGGGAAAGGGCGCCGTCAACCGACGCCGACCGGATAAGGAAACGAGATGTCTGATAAGAAGAAACACTACCGCTGGCGCGCCTATCTCGACGATTTCCAGATGGACGCCACCGGAAAGTATATTTATACAGGAAAACGCTACGGATTCGAGGGGACCGCGCAAAAGCGGCGGATCTACCTTGCCGCGCTTGCCCTGCTCGGGCTGCTCGCCCTCTCGGCGACGGTCGTGCCCGAATGCCTGCCCCCGACCGAAAACGGCAGGATGCCGTTCACCCTGATCCCCTGGGCGCTCCAGTTGATCGCTTCGCTCGTCGTATCTTGGGCGATCTTGCGGATCTTCGCGCACGCGTCGGAACTCCGGGCGTACGTCTACCGCAGAACGGTCGCGTCGTTGCCGGCAAAGAGTATCGTGCTCGCCGCCCTCTCGGGCGTCACCCTGATCGCGGAGGTCGTCTTCTATTTCGTGAAGCGGCTCTCCCCCGACCTTTTCACGCTCGTCCGCGTGTTCTCCCCCGCCGCCTCGCTTGCGGCGGCGCTGCTCCTCTTTTTCGTTCTCCGGCGCGGGAAGTGGACCGAACTTCCCTGATCTCGTTTTTAATTCGTGGCAACACGGTTAAAAAATAAAGGAAAGGAAAACCAAATTAAAAAAGGAGAAAAAACCATGAAAAAAAGCACTCGTATCCTTGCGCTCCTTCTTTTAGCCGTTATGTTGGTCGCGGTGTTCGCGTCCTGCGGTAAGAAGAAACCGAGCCGCTCCGAGACGCTCGTCGTCGGGTATTCGCCCTTCAACGAGAAGTTCTCGCCCTTCTTCTCCGAGACTGCGTATGACCAGGACGTCTGGACGATGACGCAGATCAGTCTTTTGACCTCGGATCGTATGGGCAACGTCATTGAGAAAGGGATCAACGGTACGAAGGTTGAGTACAACAACACCGAGTACACCTACTACGGTCCCGCCGACCTGACCATCACCCAGAACACCGACGGATCGGTCTACTACGACTTCACGCTCCGTCAGGATCTGAAGTTCTCCGACGGTGATGCGCTCACGATCGACGACGTCATCTTCACGATGTACGTTCTGTCCGACCCCGCATACGACGGTTCTTCCACCTTCTTCGCCCTGCCTATCCAGGGTATGGAAGAGTACCGCGCGGGCTGGGATACCCTGCTCAACCTGATCTACAACGCGGGCAGAGACAACGCCGACTTCACGAACTGGACCCAGAATCAGCAGACCACTTTCTGGACCAAGTACGACGCCGCCGCCAAAGGTCTGGCGCAGGAGATCGTCGATTACTGCGTCGCCGTTGGCGCCGCGGAAGCGGGCGACATTGCCGGTGCTGCGGGCGCTTGGGGTTTTTCTCTTAACGAAGGCGCTACCATCGACGACTTCGCCGCTGCGCTGCAAGCCGCCTACAAGCAGAATATCAAGAAGATGATCAGCACCGAAGCCGCCGGCTCCACGGTGGACGATCTCTTCCCGAACCTGTCTGAATACTCCGGCGTCGCGGTCAAACTCGGCGATTCCGCGAACAACATCACCGGTATTCAGAAGACCGGCGATTACAGCCTCCGCGTCATCACCACCGAGATCGACGCGACCGCCATTTACCAACTCGGCGTGACCATCGCTCCGATGCACTACTACGGCGTCACCGCGAAGTACGACTACGCCAACAACAAGTTCGGATTTGACAAGGGCGACCTCTCCTCGGTCCGTGCGAAGACCACGAAGCCGATGGGCGCCGGCCCCTACAAGTTCAACAAGTTCAAAGACGGCGTCGTCTACTTTGAAGCAAACGAACTCTACTTCAAGGGCGGGCCGAAGACCAAGTATATCAACTTCCAGCAGTGCACCTCCGACGATGACAAGCTCAACGGCGTCATCACCGGCACCATCGACATCACCGATCCCTCCTTCTCCGCGGACACCATCTCCGCCATCGAGGCGGCCAACGGCGGTACCCTGGACGGCGACAAGGTCACCACCAACACCGTGGACAACCTGGGCTACGGCTACATCGGCATGAACGCCAACGTCA
>JAEEGL016281952.1_pt1 | contig 16313 bp, 14 predicted proteins | sample 9134231 | NCBI WGS metagenome assembly JAEEGL01 (sample SAMN16246548, study PRJNA631951) | gut metagenome | biome: gut microbiome; feature: rumen; material: fiber-attached | host: Bos | place: Iran: Karaj | collected 2018-10
AAGGAAAAAGAAATACTTGTAATAGTCCTCCACATCAAAAGAAAGCAAAAAGAACATTAGTGTAAGCGCCACATATGCAAACCATAAATAATATGGAATAATGAACGCTTCCACAAACGGAATGTAATCATCTATTACAGTATGGATGATTGCATAGTGAGAAAACTTGTGTTTCTCAATACAAACAAACCAGGACATATAAATAGGCACGTAAACCAGAATTGGCATAGCCAATTTCAATAGATCCATCCGCGTCTCTTTACAGAGCTTACGTCCAGTCCACTCTTCATAGAATTTTTTCATAATTTTTCCTCATAATCTGATACGAAAAGCTTATAATTCCACAATAATCAGATTAGTTAAAGTGGAATATTTTCTGTAAGAGCTTGTAACCAGCAAGTGTGATCTTTCTTCCGCCCTTACCTGGAAGATAGATATATGTACCTTCGATACTATATCTGATCTTCAAATATAAAAGATAATTCTTTTCCTTGATATAATCAAGTAGTTCTTTTCTCTTGGCGAGATTCTCAGGTGTATCCTCTGTAATCAAAAGAATTGAAGATATAGCTGTAATGATCTCGAGATAGTTGAACATGTATTTATGACGCTCTCTCTGAGAACGGATCATACCATAGTTCTCTACGTAGTAATCAACCATCAGCTTGTTAACACGAATCTGCTGATCAATTCTGGACAACATAATCTTCTGGTTAACTGACTGGTCCTCTCTTCCAATGTAGTAGTAATAGAAGTTAATATCCAGATAGTACATGGTCTTAACAAATGGAAGTGGATTGAATACATAAATATTGTCTACATAGAATGTATGCTCAGGTAACTTAAGTCCGCACTGCTGCAGAAGCTTGGTTCTAAAAATAACTGAATGCATCAAGAGGTAGTGGCCCTTAGGTGTTCTCTTGATATCCTTCCAGGTAAAGAGCTGCTCAATAGGGAACATCCTATTGTAACGCATTACCTTGTGTCTCTTCTCTCCTACCTTGTTATATACGAAGTTACTGATAAGAAGATCAAGCTGTGTCTCTCCACCAGCAAGCTCTGCTAATGTTGAAAGAATCTTTCTGTAAGCTATCTCTTTAACCCAGTCGTCTGAATCAACAACCTTGAAGAAAAGACCTGTTGCATTCGCGATACCTGCATTAACTGCGCTGCCGTGTCCTCCGTTTGGCTTATGAATCGCTTTGCATATTGTTGGATACTTGGCTGCATAAGCATCAGCAATCTCTGCCGTTCTATCCTTAGAACCATCATCTACAATAAGAATCTCTACATCCTCTCCTCCGACGAGCAGAGAATCAATACACTTCTCCATATAGCTCTCGGAATTGTAGCATGGCACTGCAATTGAAAGTAATTTCATTCCTGGTAAAACTCCTTAAAACTCATTTTATTTATCTTAATCTAGTACTCTCGAATTTCTCCATAGTACTGAGACAAGTTCTCAGATCATTATATCTGTCATAAACGTCGCCTTCATTGATAACAACGCCGAGAGACATAGCCATAATGTCTATCATATCATTTGTTATTGTCGGGCGGAGCTTGGACAAAATATCGTTTTTATCCACAGCAAGATCAGCATCCATAAACTCAATGACAAGAGGATCAAGATTGAGTTCCTGTGCTTCTTCGTCGACGCTTTTTTCCATAACCATGGATGGCTTATAGGGCTCTTTGCGAAAGTTCTCTCGCTGCTGTCCGAGGCTGGATACTGGCTCAGAGGGCTTAACTTCTGATGATCTATTCTCTGATTCGCGACTCCCAGTGGCAGTTACCTTCTCAAATCTGTATTTCTGCTTAACATCAGGATATTTATCCCTATCAACTTCTGACATGAACATATCAAGCGGTCTGACATACACCTTGTAGTCACCATATAAAGCCTGATATACTACCATTTCTTCTCTTGTCTCAGAATGCGTAGCTATAGTAACTACCTGATAAAGATTCCCCTTAAAATGTCTATAAAGTTCTTGTGGTCTTGGTCTCTCCAAACTAAGCCTCCCCCTGGGTCATACAACATATAGTTGAACTAAGAATAAACAACCTTCGTCTAGTATAAGCCCTTAGCAATATTATTTCAAATTTTGTAATAACTTCCTCTTAATAAAAATTATCATGCTGTACACTTGATGATGACCATTTCTACACTGATAACATAATCAAGCTTACCAGTCTTGACCGCTTCATCATTGGCAGCGCATAGCTCAAGCGCATCCTGAAGTTCCTGCCTGGTATATCCTCTTGCCCATCCTATATACTTATTCACAAGGAAAGGCGCCAGTTTGACCGCACTTGCTATCGAACCATTATCCTTGTGGTTCTCATTCATCTCTTTGACCTGAAGCATGAGATTAAACTGCCTTGTGATAAGTGCAAGTATCTTGGCTGGTGGCTCTTTAAGTGCCAGCAGATCATAATAAAGGTTAATAGCTCTATTCTGATTCTTCTCGACAATGGCATCAGTCATTGCAAAAATCCTGTTGGTGAGCCAGTTAGCACATACAGTCTCAATATCATCCTCTGTAATCTCATTCTTGTCGATACAGTAGCAGATCAGCTTCTCAAGCTCTGTACTGATGTTGGACATATCTGTTCCAACTCTGTCTATCATAAAAGAAAGAGCCCTTGGGGATATCGCCTTGCCTTCACTCTTAACCTTGCTGGCAATCCAACTGGCAAGTGTTCTCTCATCCTGTTCCTCGCAGCAGATCTCAAAGCCTGTTTTGGAAACAGTTTTGTAGATATCCTTACGCTTATCCACTTCTTTTTCTGCAAAAATAAAGAACGTGGTCTCAGAAGGATTCTTGAGATAATCTGCAAGCTCTGGGCATCCGCTCTTAAAGAAACCACTATTCTCTATCAGAATAACTCTCTTATCTGATAAAAATGGCATTGTCTCAGCCATATCAATTATCTCGCCAGGATTAATGGAATCTCCCTCATATCTGGAGAAATTCATGGATGCTCCATCCCCGGCCAGAGCTTTCACAAGCTTATCTCTGTTCTGGTTACGCAAATATGCTTCTTCTCCATATACAAGATAGCACCTCTGAAAGTTGCCATTTTTAATATCTTCATTAAGTTGTCTTTGTTTTACTGGAAAATCTGTTGTCTTAGCTGCCATTTTTACGCTCCATCATATATGTTATCACAGAGGAGGCAAAAATTCATCAACGTAGAGCCTGTTATTATATATATTCACTGATATTGCACCCGACTCGTCAGTGCGATAAATTCTCGTATCTATGTTCTTAAGTCTTTCTAATAATTCCTCGTGGGGATGACCATAGGAATTATCAACACCGCAGCTGATAAGTGCTATATCAGGCCTAAGAACATCAAGAAGTGCCTTATCCGTAGTATATCTCGAGCCATGATGAGCCACCTTAAGCAGTGTTATATCTGAAAAGAGCTGCTGATTATCATATACATCCCGAAGCAGATGCTCCTCACCCTCTTGTTCCACATCCCCTGTTAAAAGAGCTGTAAAGCTGCCATATCTAAGATAAAGAACTGTAGAATAGGCATTTGCTCCATCGCATATCATCCCTTTTGATGGATTGAGACACAAAAGGTCAATATCAGAAAATCCCATTCTTTGTCCGCAGCTGATGTAGCTAATTGGAATCCGAAGTTCTTTAGCCCTTGCTTCCAGCTTTCTGTAACTTTCTCCTCTTGAGCTAATTCCCACATCCGGCAAAACAAGATTCTTAATTCTTATTCCGCCCTTTTCCATATCATCCATTATTTCAAAAATCCCTGAAATATGATCCTGATCCTCATGTGTTACTATGACAGCATCAAGCTGTCCAACTCCCTCATGATACAGATATGGAATAATAGTGTATTTTCCGATTTTCCTCTTATCAGTACTTCCTCCATCAATGAGAATTGTCTCTTTCCTGGATCTGAGCAGGATCCCGTCACCTTGACCTACATCAATCAAGGTTAACCTAAGCCCCCAGACAGGGTTAATAATAAGAATCAATAGCGAAATAATATATGCTCCGGTAAAGACTTTCGTTATCATTGATATCTTATGATTGGTGTTAACAATAGCAAATGTCATAAGTGCTATCACATAGATTACAAGCTTCCATTTAGGCGCACTTCCAAGGTACCATTTCCCTCCGGGAAGTGCCTCAAAAGCTCTACACATCAGGCTAAAGAAGCTTAGAACAAAATGTATAATAACACCCGGTATCATGCTGCCAATACCTGATATCACCCCAAGTAACATACACGCAATACCTAGTATCATTAAAGGAGGCATAAGCGGAAGTATCAGAAGATTAAGAAAAATAGAGTATATAGGATAAACATAGTAAAAGCTCATATATACAGGAAGCGTAACCATAAGAATTGAGATACTGACAAGAATACCTGATCCAACATGCCCCAGAATCACGCCTCTAAGCTTGTTATCCTTGTCATTAGAAAACTTCATTTTCTCATCTTCCATCACCGGTATAAGACTCTTAACTGCCGGCATTATATAACCAATAGCCAGCACAGCTCCGAAGGAAAATAAAAAACCACTGTAATATAAATAAAGAGGCTGCTCTATCAATAGCATTATTTCTACAACTGCAAGAGCTGATAATAGGTCATAAGTCCTTCCAAGTATTGGCGCCATAAGCCTTATGCCGAACATGATAATAGCTCTTACAGAAGATGCACTCATTCCACACATTTGTCCATACATAAACATGAACACTATAGGCAGAGCTGTTGCAGGTATTAAGGGGATTCTCAGCTTTCTTAACAGCTTATACAGTCCCATACCAAGGATAGAGATGTGGAGACCACTAACCGCCATAATATGTATTATTCCAGCAGCCTTATATAAATCCTTGGTTTCTTCATCCATAAATGCTTTATCTCCCAGAATAATAGCCTTCATAATTGAAGCATCCGAGGGCTCAAGGATTCTATCCAGAACAGATTCCAGCTGATATTTTATCAGATATAATCTTTCTCTTAAGAAAGCTTCTTTTCCAGAAACCGCGAGTATTCTGGCATTTTTTATTCTATATGCAATTTTCAAAGTCGAATAATAAAGACGCGAGTCAAACTCACCGGGATTCCTCCCGCTGTCAAAGGCTTTTTTGCTTCCTGCGACCTTAATATACTGACCAATTGCAGGCTCTTCATAGTCATCCTTTGACATATAACATTGAATATATTTATTATTTCCTAAGTCTTTGATTCCTATGGGAATAATATAGATTACCGGAGATATTTCCCCCAGATAGTCGACTCTGAACTCTTTTTGCTCAACGATACCGACTACCTGGATAGAGCTATCTTCTTCAGTATTAGAATTAACTAAAAGATAATCAGATACAAATAATTCAAGATATAAGTAGACTAACGACGTTATTATCAGTGCTGCTAAGCATAACGGTCGTTTCATAAAATAATTCCTTTTATTCTACCAGATCAAGGTTCCTCTCATAAGATCCGCTGATCAGATAATCCATAAGTGTAAATGCTGATTCTCCATTAACGGAGAAAACTACTTTATTGATATTAGGTAATTCAGTAAGTGTATTAACTACTGAATAGATCACTGCTTCTGTAGATACAGAGCCTGTCTGCGTAAGGAAAGCTGTATCAAAGTCTACGTAGCAGACACCATCCTTGACGTTGATACTTCTTACCTTGGTCTCCTTGGACACTGTAGGATAAGCAATATCAGTATTTGGTCCATTGATAACCTGCTCTACTGCAAGCTTCTCCATAGAAATATTACTATTATAAACAACGGATCTGTACACAGGTATCAGCTTCTTGCCATCTTCACTTGCAAAATACAGCTTAAGTTCAACCTTTTCATAAGTATTGATCTCATTACCTGCATTATAAATAAAGGTATCAGCAGACATATTACCAATAACATTTCCGTAATGATCTGTAATAGGTGTTCCCTCGATCTGGAAAGACACATAATCAATATTCTCCAGCTGTGTAAAGGTTCTGACTATGGCTGCTCTGTCCAGAATCTCTATGGTTCTGCCAAGATTGGTGTAATTAGGGCTGAAATTCATGGTCAGTAGCTTGTCATTAAGAGAATACCCAATCAAATGAATATCACCTGATAATGGTGCTTCATACTGCAATCTGTCGGGCATCTGTCCCAAAACATCGATCAGCTCTTTTATGGCAGCATCAGTGTCATTAACAGGGGCAATAAGCTCATAGTCCTGAGAAATGATTCCGGTCTCACTGCTGTTGACATAATAAACCTTAATCTGCTGCTCAGGAGCAGCCTCCTCTTTGCCACATCCAGTGACAGCAGCTGTAAGCATAGTGCCAGCAAGAAGCACACACAGATTCCTTATGAAATTTGAATGTCCAATTACTGTTTTCATCATTTTGTTCCTACACTTGACAAAGGTATCTTAACCGTAAAGGTTGTTCCCTCTCCTACAGTACTCTTAACATCGATAGAGCCTCTGTGCATGATAACTACATTTCTTGCGATAGAAAGGCCAAGTCCTGTTCCACCGATTTCTCTTGAACGAGACTTATCTACTCTGTAGAATCTCTCGTAAATATGATCCAGCGCGGATTCAGGAATACCCATTCCAGAGTCAGCAACGGAGGCATAGAAGTACTGATGATCTGCATCAAGAGTAACTCTGACCCAGCCATTGTCCTTATTGTACTTAATGGCATTTTCCACCAGGTTCATGATAAGAAGTGATATCTTGACCTCATCAATTTCAGCTGTTATTGCTCTCTTACTCTCAAGAGTAAGCTCAATATTATGCTTTCTGGCTATAGGTCTCATCCTCTTGAGAACGCTCTCTGTAAGCGCCACGACATCCACTTCTGTAATAGAAAGACCTGCAGATGTCTTATCCATCTTAACAAGAGCCAGAAGGTCGTTAATGATCTTATCTTCTCTGTCTATCTCGCTTCCGATATCAGTCATGAATTCTCTGTATACCTCATTTGGAACATCTTCCTGTGCCAAAAGAGAATCTGCAAGAATCTTGATTGAAGTAATAGGAGTCTTAAGCTCATGAGATACGTTAGAAACAAACTCCTGTCTGGAATCATCAAGCACCTTCATCCTGCGAAGAAGGGCATTGAACGCCTTGATGATCTGCTCAGTCTCCATATAGTTAGGTCCAACTATTGGCTTATCTGTGTAGCCTTCCTTAATATCATTGATAGCAGCTGTAATTCTATCGAAAGGCTTAAGAAGCGCATAAGCAACAAGCGCAGCAAACACTAAGATCACCATTGCTATAAGGAGCTCAATAGTAGTAGCACGTCTATCAAGAATCCCCAGAGTAGTAGCAATTGATTCTGTAGAAACGCTGGTCAAAAGAACTCCTCTGACCACCTCATTATTGTCTCCTCTGTCATATACATCCTGCTCTTCTATAAGCTGTGTCTCTACAATAGGTGTCAGAAGCTCGATATAACCATTAGCCTGATCATACCTGGACATAGTACCCTTGGTACCTGTTTTAAGACAGTTAACTACTTCCTCAGAAATAATAGTCTTACCCTGACTAATGCTATAAGTATCCTTCACAACCTTGAGGTCATCATTGATTACCATTACACGTCCATCATATAGATTGGCAAGCATATCAAGCTCAGCGTTGATAACTTCTGATGACTGATTCTGCAAATAGTTGTAAGTAATAAGGTGATTGGCCAGAATCTTGAGCTGCGTCTGCACCTCAGTAGATTTGACACTGACAGCACGATTCTCGTAGCTATCAAGGATCATCATGTGCACAGAAAGGCATGATAACAAACCTGTAATAGCTACAACCAAAAAGAAACGTACTCTTAGACTCTTTAGAATGTCTCTGATTTTTAATTGTTTAAAGAATTCAAGAATTCCATCTACAAAAATTTTCATATTAGAACGCTACATCAAGCTTGGAAAAAGTAGCCACTTCCCCATTTTGTTCTGACATATCTTGGTTCACTAGGATTGGACTCGAGCTTCTCTCTAAGTCTCCTGATATGAACATCTACAGTTCTTACATCACCAGGATATTCTGTGCCCCAAATTGTTGTAAGCAGTTCTTCTCTTGAATAAACCTTGCCAGGGTTAGAAGCAAGGAGCTCCAAAAGCTCATATTCACGACTGGTAACATTTATCTCTTTGTTACCGACAAATACTCTTCTGTACTCTTCGTTGAGCTTAAGGTCACCATAGGCAATAACATCCTTGCTGTCTGAGCTCTTGGATGCTCTACGCATGATAGCCTTAATTCTAGCTTTAACCTCAAGAATATTAAAAGGCTTGGTGATATAATCATCTGCACCATATTCAAGGCCCAGAATCTTATCCATATCATCTCCCTTAGCAGTGAGCATGATAATAGGAACATTGGAGAACTCTCTGATCTGCTGACAAACCTCAAAGCCTGTCAGCACAGGAAGCATAACATCAAGAAGAATGATGTCATATTCATTGGCTCTTGCTTTATCAAGAGCTTCCTGTCCGTCATAAGCACAATCAACAACTATATCATCCTGTTCAAGACTAAACTTGATGCCCTTAACTATCACTTTTTCATCATCAACAACAAGTGCTTTCTTACTCATATAAACCACCATTTCTACACAGTTATCTGATCTTTAATCTTGGAAAAGAGCTTATTCTTAATTCCTGAAACCTTCATAATATCTTCGATGCAGGAAAAATTGCCATTTTCTGTCCGATAGCTCACTATCTTGCCAGCTACAGCATCCCCGATTCCGGGAAGTTTCTTAAGTTCTTCTATTGAAGCTGTGTTTATATTAATAAGTCCATTATTACTGCTAGATTGTATTGAGCCCTGCTCATGAACATCATTAAGATCAAAGCTCTGCGTTACATTTGCCTGATCAGAAGACTTCTCTGTCATACTCTCTGCCACTTCAGAAATTGTAGGAATCCTGAGCCTTAGTCCATCCTGAACAGACGCAGCCAGGTTGACATAAGACCTGTCAGCATCCTCAGCAAAGCCACCTGCTGCTTCTACTGCATCCACCAGCCGAAGACCATCCTCAAGATAATATACTCCAGGACTAACCACTGCGCCGCATACAAAGACTGCGCAGGTTATCTTCTCTACATTTTCTGTCTCTTCCTGAGATTCCTGATCACTCTGATCCAAAGCTAAGGCTGTGTCATCAGCAATTTTCATATCAATAACCAGCTCCTGATCCGTAGCCTCAGAAGATAAGAGCATTTCCTGCGAAGCAGTCCTCTGACAGCCCACAAGAAGCAACATTGTAACTAGTAAAACTATAATATTTCGCATGTTTCCTCCATAAGAGAGGACCCCGCCATGCATTTTAATTTTATAAAAGTTAACTTGATAACGCAATACCAATTATGGCATTGCTGTCATCAATCACTATCCTCAGTAAGTCCGGCTGTAATAGCCTCATCATCAGGATCAGGAATATATTCCTCTGAGTAAGCCTCTCCTGTAACCTGAGTCATAATACTCTCAGATACTGCCTTAAGAGTGGCATTACAATCCTCTCCATTCCATATCTTGGTAAATGCAATTTCCAGCTCCATCCAAAGATTGCTTGTCTCAATAGTCTTGGGCATAGGAACTGAATCGTTGTAAACATCAACAAAAGTATAGATATTTCTGTCACTGTATTTAACACCATAGTGAGCAGCAACCTTGCCTGCGCTGGTATAGATATCACCTGAATTGTCATTGCAAAGGTATCTTGCAACAGCATTCGCCTCAGTAATATGTTCTGTATATCCATTAACCACCAGACAGTTTGTAACTGACATAGTTCTGGTTCCGAAATCGGTAGTAAGACCTGGCATATCTGCTACAGCAAACTCATAAGGACATTCGCCTGCATCCTGAGCCTCTTTAATCTTGCCAAGGATATCTGTTGTAGCTACTGTAAATACGATCTTACCATTAATGAAATCACTGACTATCTTATCGTAGTCAATATCATCCGGATCAATAGCAAAGAACTGATTAAGCTGCTGATAGATCTTCATGCAGCTGATAGTATCAGTGTTATAAATATCGATCTGACTAACATCATCGCCTGCTCTGCCACCAACATTCATATAATTACCTACAAAGAAATAATTATAGAAAATATCAGTAACATCCCACTTAAATACGGCTTCTACCTGCTCTGGAGCATTATAACTCTCAGAAAATTTGAGGATATCAGATATTGAAAGAGGAAGACTGTTTGCAATCTCCTCCTCGATCATAACCTGAGTGATCTCAGTAGGAGTTTCCTCCTCACCCTCAGTAGACTCACCCTCACTTGCCTCTTCTGAAGATGCATCTATCTCAGCCTGAGCAGCCTCTCCCTCAGCAGCATCCATCTCTGACTGCATGTTGGCAACTGCCATCTCTTCCATATAAGTCTTGTTATATATAAGGCTACTGGTCTCGAAATACATAGGATAAGCTATATGTCTGCCATTATAGGATACAGAACTGATAGCAGCATCAGGAAACATCTCAGATGAAAGATAATCCTCACCATCAGTTATTTCCATTGCAAGACCTGCCAGATAAGCCTTTTCCAATGAGTCATTTGTAATAATAAATAAATCCGGGTAATTATCACTTGTAAGAGAAGCTTTATTGATTGCTTCCAGATACTCAAGACCAGATACAAGTACAGGCTCAACTCTCACATTCTGATTATTCTCAGAATAAGCTACAGCCTTGCTCTGAAGATAACTGGTAAGGGAATCATCAGTGTACCACAATCTCACTGTTGTTCTGCTCTTGGGAAATAATGAACGATTTTCAAAAATGCTCTGTCCCGAGCGGGCGTACACGATGGTGCCCGCAAGGGTACATGCAATAAGTATAATAGAAAAAATTCTTACCTTTAATTTCATACAGACTCCAGGCATGACCTCAAAATATCGATCATGTCATCCACATTCTCTTTGGTTATAATGAGAGGTGGAACGAATCTGATTATCTCAGCCCCGGCATTAATTAATATCAAGCCCTTATCAAGAGCCTTGTTTATTATCTCTGAAACAGGTCTGTTAAATACCAGTCCCTGCATCAATCCCGCACCTCTTCTATCAATTATGAAGTCGTACTCATCCTTAAGCTCATCTAAGCGCTTTTCTAAATAAGGAGCCACCACTTTCACATTCTCTATTATATTGTCCTGCTTAAATAAATCAAGTACTTTGCCTACTGCCGCACAGGCAAAAGGATTGCCGCCGTAGGTAGTACCATGATCACCAGCTACAAGAGAATTTGCTCCAACTTTTTCTGTCATAAGGAAGGCTCCAACGGGAACTCCGCAGCCAAGAGCCTTGGCTGTTGTCATAATATCAGGCTTTATACCAAATTTCTGCCATGCATACATATATCCTGTTCTGCCCATACCACACTGAATCTCATCAAGTATCAGCAGGATGTCTTTTTCATCGCATAGCCTTCTAACCTTTGTAAGGAACTCCTCAGTAGCTGGAAATATTCCGCCCTCACCCTGAACAGTCTCCAATATAATAGCGCATGTTTTGTCTGTAACGCAGGCTTCTACGCTATCATAGTCATTGATATCAGCAAACTTAACATTGCCGATCATAGGCTCAAAGGCCTCTCTGTAATGAGGATTACCTGTAACAGATAACGCTCCAAAGGTTCTGCCATGGAAAGAGTGATTCATGGCTATGATCTCACCATCTGCCTTTCCAGTCTTGTTAAAGTGATATTTCCTGGCCGCCTTAAGTGCTCCCTCTACAGCCTCAGCTCCACTATTGGTAAAAAATACTCTGTCCATTCCGGAAGCTTCTTTTATCTTCTTGGCGGCCTCAATAGCAGGAATGTTATAGTAGTAGTTAGAAGTGTGCAAAAGCTTGTCTATCTGAGCCTTCAGCGCATCGTTATATTCCTTGTTATTATAGCCAAGGGCAAAAACAGCAATGCCTGACACGAAATCCAGATATTTCTTGCCATCAATATCATAAAGATATACGCCATCTCCCCTGTCGAGAACAATCTGATATCTGTTATATGTATGAAGAAGTGCTTTCTCAGCCTCCTCTATGTAATGTTTCATTATATCGCTCATAACAATATCTCCTGTTATCCTAATATTCTATGATATATCAAGCTTCAGCTGCCAGGTCATCTGCATCTGGCATAAACATTGTTCCAATACCTTTATTAGTAAATATCTCCAGCAGAAGACAATGAGGAATTCTACCATCAAGGATATGCACTCTCTTAACACCCTCTCGGATGGCATTTGTACAGTTATTAAGTTTAGGAAGCATTCCGCCTCCGATATTGCCTCCCGCAATAAGAGCATCTGCCTCTGAGCATGTCAGACGTGAAATGAAAGTCGCTGGATCCTTGATATCCTTGTAAACGCCCTCAATATCAGTAAGGAATGCGAGCTTATCTGCTCCAACAGCCTTGGCAATTGCACAAGCTGCATCATCAGCATTGATATTGTAGGTATCAAAGTTATCATCAAAGCCAATAGGTGCAACAATAGGAAGATAATCATTATCTATCATGTCAAAGAGAACCTTAGGATCAACCTTATCAACCTCTCCGACAAATCCAATATCCTTGCCATCTGAATACTTCTTGGTTACGTGAAGAAGTCCTGAGTCCTTACCGCTGATACCGATTGACTTAACTCCCAGTTCCTGAACCATAGTAACAAGCTGCTTGTTAACTCTGCTAAGCACCATCTCAGCAATTTCCATGGTTTCTTCATCTGTAACTCTAAGGCCATTTACAAATTCAGCCTCTTTGCCAACCTTGGCAACCCAGTTACTGATAGCCTTACCACCGCCATGAACGATAATAGGCTTAAATCCAACAAGTTTCAGAAGAGTAACATCTGTTATTACACTCTTTTGAAGCTCAGGATTGCTCATAGCACTTCCACCGTACTTAACAACAATTACCTTTTTGTTGAACTTCTGAATATATGGAAGTGCCTCTACCAGCACCTCTGCCTTTTTTAATACTTCCTGCATATCCTTATCCATGCCACTCTCCTCCCCTATTAGCTCCTGTAATCAGCATTGATCTTGACATAATCGTAAGTCAGATCGCAGCCCCAGGCTGTAGCCTGCGCTTCGCCTTCATTCATATTTACAAAAACAGTAACTGTGTCAGCCTTCATGATCTCAAGAGCCTTATCCTCATCAAACACGATAGGAGTGCCCTTATCAAAAACCTTAAGCTTACCGTTCACGCTTTCAAAATAAAGCTCTACATCGTTCTGATCAAAGTCTGCTCCGGAATATCCCATGGCACAGAGGAATCTTCCAAAGTTAGCATCACAGCCATAGATAGCAGCCTTAGACAGATTAGAACCTACAATAGCACGTGACAGAATTCTTGCATCCTGCTTGTCCTTGGCACCAACAACCTTGGCTTCAAAGAGCTTACTTGCGCCCTCTCCATCAGCAGCCATCTTCTTGGCCAGGAACTCGCATACATACTTAAGAGCTTCCTTGAAGGCTTCATAATCATCATTTTTCTCAGTAACCTTCTCATTCTCTGCGAGGCCATTAGCCATGCACAGAAGTGTATCGTTGGTAGATGTATCCCCATCAACTGTTATCATATTGAAGGTATCTTTTACCACATCACTGACAGCCTCCTGCAAAAGAGCTTTCTCAATCGCAAGGTCAGTAGTCAGAAATGCAAGCATTGTGCACATGTTAGGATGGATCATTCCTGATCCCTTGCTCATTCCACCGAGAGTAACAGTCTTGCCTGATACTTCAAATGAAACAGCAACTTCCTTATTAACAGTATCTGTAGTCATAATAGCCTTGGAAGCATCAGTTCCTGCCTGGATACTGCCATCCAGAGTTGTGCTCATGGTCTTAACACCTGCCACTAGCTTATCTACTGGGAGCTGCATTCCAATAACTCCAGTTGATGCTACGGCCACAGAAGAATAAGGAATATTAAGACTCTCCTCTACCGCTTTTGCAGTAGCTTCGCAGGCATCAAAGCCCTCTTTTCCTGTACAGGCATTAGCTATTCCTGAATTAACTACAACCGCCTGCATTGGGCCGCCTGACTCAACAATATTCTTATCCCACATTACGCACGCAGCCTTAACAACATTAGATGTAAAGGTTCCTGCGCAGACACATGGAAGCTCAGAATATACAAAAGCCATATCTGTTCTACCCTGATACTTGATTCCTGCCTGACAACTGGATGCCTTAAAGCCCTTTGCAGCTGTAACTCCGCCATCTATATTCTTCATATTAAGCTTCATCCTTCCTACTGTTATTTTTCTTTACGGTACAAAAACTGTCTTATTATCTTCATTCAGCGCGAAATCGTAATAATACATGTCGTCTCTGCGAGTCCAGTTCATCTTTTGCCAGAACTTGTTACCTACGACATTGGTGACAAAGGCATTCAGACAAACCTTACTGATGTGCTCTTCCTTAAGTTTCTCGCAGCAAAAGCCAACCATCTTTTTGCCTATACCATGCATTCTGTACTTCTCATTAACACATACATGATACAGACAAGCTCGTCTTCCATCATGACCGCATAAAATAGCACCTACTATTTTTCCATCCTCGATATCAACTACGCTTGTGGTAGGATTTCTCTTGAGAAACCTCTCTATTCCTTCCCTTGAATCATCCAATGAGCGAAGCCCAAATCCATGAATTGAATTCCAAAGCTCCCAAACCTCATCGTAATCATCCATTGTCATTACACGAACCATTTCCAACTCCTCATGGGCACCTTGGAACAATCCTAAGTCCCATTGTCTCATCCAGCCCAAACATGATATTCATATTCTGTACAGCCTGACCAGCTGCTCCCTTAACCAGGTTATCTAAAGCCCCCATCATGATGATCCTGCCAGTTCTCTCATCAATCTTGAATCCGATATCGACGAAATTGCTGGAGTTAACAAATCTTGTCTCAGGACACACCCCACTGTTTAACAATCTGATAAATATCTCTCCGCCATAATACTTCTCGTAGGCAGCTCTTACTTCCTGCTCTGTAGGTAACTTTCCATCCTTTTTAACAAGTGTTGCATACTCAGTTGCAAGGATTCCTCTGTTCATAGGAACGAGGTGAGGTGTAAAATTGATCACCATCTTCTTGCCAGCTGCGTAGCCAAGCTGTTCTTCAATCTCAGGAGTATGTCTGTGAGTTGCTACGCCGTAAGGCTTAACGCTCTCATTTACTTCGCAATACAGATTAGCTACCTTGGCTCCTCTTCCTGCTCCTGTAACACCGCTAAGTGCATCAACGATCAGTGTATCAGGATCTATCAGCCCTTCCTTAATAAGTGGATATGCTGTCAGGATTGAACAGGTTGTGTAACAGCCAGGGTTTGCAACAAGTCTTGCATCCTTGATCTTGTCTCTGTTGATCTCGCACAGTCCATATACCGCCTCTTCTATATAAGAAGGAGCCTTGTGCTCAATCTTGTACCACTTCTCATATTCAGCTACATCTTTTAATCTGAAGTCTGCAGAAAGATCAATAACCTTGACCTTGCTAAGAATATCTTCATTTATAAGAGAAGCACACAGCCCCTGAGGAGTAGCTGTAAATACCACATCAACCTCGTTAGCAAGCTCTTCAATATTATCATCAAGGCATTTATCTTCTATTATCTTAAAAAAGCCACCAAATATACTTGCAAATTCCTCACCTACATAGCTCTTAGAGCCATACCAGACAACCTCTGCCTCAGGGTGTCCCAAAAGAATTCTTGCTATCTCTGCACCTGCATAACCAGTTGCGCCAATAATTCCGACTTTGATCATTTTATGCATCCTCTCTTTATAAGAAATAATTAGGAAAATCAAAAGAATAACTTGTCAAAATAGCTTGTTTAAACTTTTTTCAGTATACGACTCAAAAATGAATTGTGCAATATATTTTTTAATATTTATGCATCAAAAATGTATTTTTTAAATATTTATGCAAAAATGTATTGCATTTTATGCAATGATGATTTATATTGAACTAGTAACAGCTATTTGTGATTAATTTTTATCAAGTAGCCGTACATAATTAATGATAATCGAAAAAATAATATAAAGAAAGATGAGGTTACGGTAATGGCAAAAGAAAAAGTTATTCTTGCATATTCTGGTGGACTTGATACTACAGCTATCATTCCATGGCTTAAGGAGAACTTCGATTATGAAGTAGTATGTGTTTGTATCGACTGTGGTCAGGAAGAAGAACTTGACGGTCTTGAAGAGAGAGCTATCAGCTGCGGCGCTAGCAAGCTCTATATCCTTGATGTAGTTGATGAGTTCTGCG
>JAEEGL016857409.1_pt1 | contig 16313 bp, 12 predicted proteins | sample 9134231 | NCBI WGS metagenome assembly JAEEGL01 (sample SAMN16246548, study PRJNA631951) | gut metagenome | biome: gut microbiome; feature: rumen; material: fiber-attached | host: Bos | place: Iran: Karaj | collected 2018-10
CATCCAGTCCACGAACTTGCCCGCGAACAGGCAGCAGATGGCGTAGAAGATGGAGAAGAAGGAGGTGATGGTGCCGTAGTTGGCATCGGTCCAATGGAACTCGGGGGCGATGAACTCCTTGTATGTCAAGGAGAGTACCTGGCGGTCGAGGTAGTTGACGGTGGTCGCCACGAAGAGCAGCGAGCACAGCCACCAGCGCCAGTTGGTCATCAGTTTCTGTTGTGTGGACATATCATCAGTTGGTTAGGTTATTTGACTTGCTGGACTATGGCCAGGGCTTCGCGGCAGAGAGTGGAGATCCTGTCCCAGTCCCCGGACTTGACGGCATCCTTGGGGAAGAGGTTGGAGCCCATTCCGACGCAAGTGACGCCTGCCTTGAACCAGCCTTCGAGATTCTCGAGGGTGGGCTTGACCCCGCCCGTCACCATGAGCTGGCTCCAGGGCATGGGCGCGCGCAGGCCCTTCACGAAGGCGGGACCGAGCACGTCGCCGGGAAAGACCTTGCATACGTCGCATCCGGCTTCCTGGGCCATCCCCACCTCGGTCACGCTGCCGCAGCCGGGGCAGTAAGGGATGAGCCTGCGGTTGCAGACGGGTGCGACGGCGGGATTGAACATGGGGCCTACGACGAAGTTGGCGCCGAGCTGGATGTACATCGCGGCAGTGGCGGGATCGACCACGGAGCCGATGCCCACTATCATGCCAGGAAGCTCCGCCACGGCGTACTTGACAAGCTCTCCGAACACTTCCTGGGCGAAATCGCCCCGGTTGGCGAACTCGAAGACGCGGATGCCCCCGTCGTAGCAGGCCTTGAGGACCTGCTTTGCGACGGCGATGTCGGCATGGTAGAAGACGGGCACGATGCCCGTCTCCTTCATGGCCGACAAAACCTGCAATTTGCTGTACTGAGCCATATTATACTCCTCCGAAAGCGCTGTATCCGCCGTCGACGGGGATTACCACGCCGGTGACGAACGACGAGATGTCGCTGAGCAGGTAAAGCATGGTGCCTACGAGGTCCTCGGGCTCGCCGAACTTGTGCGTAGGGGTATTGGCGATGATCTTCCGGCCGCGGGCCTTGAGCTCGCCGGTCTTCTCGTCGGTGAGAAGGAAGCGGTTCTGGTCAGTGAGGAAGAAGCCTGGGGCGATGGCGTTGCAACGGATGCCCACCGGAGCCACATGCACCGCATACCACTGGGTGAAATTGTTGATCGAACCCTTGGCAGCGGAGTATGCAGGGATCTTGGTCAGGGGGCGGATGGCGTTCATCGAGGAGATGTTGAGGACATTGCCCTTGCCGGCCTCGACCATGTCCTGCGTGAAGACCATGGTGGCGAGGAGCGTACCCTTGAAGTTGAGGTCGTAGACGAACTGGAAGCCCTCGATGTCAAGGCCGTAGAAGGTATCCTTGAGGTCGGTGCCAGGTTCCATCTGCTCGGCGGCGCAGGTGGCCTTGGGAGAGTTGCCTCCGGCGCAGTTGATCAGGATGTCGATCCGTCCGAGCTTTTCGTGGATGAGGTCACGGGCAGCCTCGAGGGCGGACTTGTCGAGGGTGCTGGCGCTGATGCCGAGGCACTTGACGCCGAACTCCCGCGCGATGGCCTCTCCCTTGGCGGGGTTGTCAGCGCTGCGGCTGATGACGGCGAGGTTGACGCCGGCGGCGGCGAGACCGCGTGTCAGGGCTGTGCCCAGCACGCCGAAGCCGCCGGTAATGACGCAGTTGCGTCCCTTGAGATCGTCGAATGAGTATTTCATAGGCCTACTCGCAGAAAAGACGTTTGATGTGACGCTCGCAGAGGTTGGCCGTGATCTGCTCGCCGATGACGTCGGTGTGCTTCTCCAGGGCCGGAAGGAACTCGTCAGCAAGCTCGGCAGCTATCTTGTAGCTGACATGGATGAGCTGGCGGAAGGAAGGATTGTAGAGGGGATCCTCCTGGTTGTGGCGCATGGTGCGGGCGTAGGTCTCGGCATCCCAGCCGGCTACCTCCTCGGGCGAAGGGAGCTTGTCCACATCCACGTCGATGACGGTGGCGTAAGGGACGGTGAGCTCCTCCATGCGGCCGAGGGCTCCGACGTAGATCTTCTTGGCAAGATCGAGGGCTGCAGGGTCCGCGACGGCCAGGCCGATGTTCTCCTCGAGCCAGGTGGTGCCGGCGGTCTTGATGTGGATGCCCTTGTCGTACTTGCGGATGAGGCGTCCCATGATCGGGTAGATGGAGAACTTGTCGGATCCGGAGTGGATGGAGAGCTTGAGGTTCTCGGGCAGCCCGTAAGCCTTCACGGCCTCGTCGATGACGAGCAGGTCCTGCTCGAACTCCTTCTCGAAGAGGGCGAGGTCACCGCGGTAGTCCACACCCTTGTTGAAACGTCCGGTGAACTTGGGGGCGATGGTCTGAAGGGGAATCTTCTCGGCGGCGAGCTCCCTGAGGATATAGCGGAGCTCCTCTGGGGTCTGGGCCTCGTCGACCTCGTCCATGGAGACCTCGGTCACGAAGTTGTCGGCGCCCTTGCGCTCTGCGATGTGGCGGTAGATGCGGCCGGCTTCCTTGATGGCGGGAAGGAACCTCTCCTCCATGGTGCCGGTCTTGCCGATGTAGTCGGCCACGTCGATGGTGAAGAAGTCGGACGCCTCGATGAAGCGGTCGACGTTGGTGAGGTTGATGTGGTCGGCATCGACGAAGTACTGGTCCTTGTATCCCAGCGCAGCGACTGCTGCGTCGGCCTCGCGGCGGGTTTCGATCGGCTCGGTGCCGACGATCTGGTGCTCACGGTTGGACTTGTTCCATACCGGGACGAAATGCACGCCGAAGCGCTCCTCGGCCTCGATGAGGGCCTTGAGCTGGTTCACTCCCTCGTGCGCGAAGCGGTCTCCCACTCCGAATGAGTATTTTCCTATCTTCATATCAGTTAAGCGTTATATGTGGACGAAACAGTGTCGCCGCCGTGGCCGGTCCAGTTCGTGTGGAAGAACTCTCCGCGGGGGCGGTCGGTGCGCTCATAGGTATGGGCGCCGAAGAAGTCGCGCTGGGCCTGCAGCAGGTTGGCAGGCAGGCGCTGGCAGCGGTAGCCGTCGTAGTACTGCAGGCCTGCGGTCATGCAGGGAGCGGGGACACCGTTCTGCATGGCGGTGCACAGGACATTGCGCCAGCCCTGCTGGGCCTCGGCGAGCTTGCCGCTGAAATAAGGGTCGAGAAGGATGTTGGCGATGTCGGGATCCTTGTCGAAGGCTTCCTTGATCTTGCCCAGGAACACGCTGCGGATGATGCAGCCGCCGCGCCACATGAGGGCGATGCCGCCGTAGTTGAGGTTCCAGCCGTACTCCCTGGCTGCCGCGCGCATGAGGGCATAGCCCTGGGCGTAAGAGACGACCTTGGCGGCGAAGAGGGCCTTGCGCAGGTCCTCGAGGAAAGCCTTGCGGTCGCCCGTGAACTTCGCGGGCTTGGGGCCTTCGAGGATGCCGGAGGCGGCGACACGCTCCTCCTTCTGGGCGGAGAGGCAGCGGGCGAAGACGGACTCGCCGATAAGCGTGAGCGGCACGCCCTGGTCCAGGGCGGAGATGGCGGTCCATTTGCCGGTGCCTTTCTGGCCGGCAGTATCGAGGATGTAGTCTAGGACATAGCGCCCGTCCTCGTCCTTCTTGGCGAGGATGTCGCGGGTGATCTCGATAAGGTACGAGTCGAGGTCGCCCTTGTTCCACTCGGCGAAGGTCTCATGCATCTCTTCGTTGGTCATGCCGAGAATATCCTTCATGATCTGGTAACACTCGCAGATGAGCTGGATGTCGCCGTACTCGATGCCGTTGTGGACCATCTTGACGAAGTGGCCTGCGCCGCCTTCGCCCACCCAGTCGCAGCACGGCGAGCCGTCAGCGACCTTGGCGCAGATGCCCTGGAAGATGGGCTTGACGAAGGGCCATGCGGCGGGAGAGCCGCCGGGCATCATGGAAGGGCCCTTGAGGGCTCCCTCCTCGCCGCCGGACACGCCGGTGCCGATGTACAGCAGGCCCTTGCTCTCGACATAGGCCGTGCGGCGTGCGGTGTCGGGGAAGTGGGTGTTGCCTCCGTCGATGATGATGTCGCCGGGCTCAAGCACGGGGATGAGCTTGTCGATGAAGGCATCGACGGCGGCCCCGGCCTTGACCATGAGGAAGACCTTGCGGGGCCTCTCAAGCGAAGCGACGAAGTCCTCGAGGCTGTGTGCCCCATAGATGTTCAGGCCCTTGCCGCGGCCCTCCATAAACTTGTCCACCTTCTCGACGGTGCGGTTGAAAACGCTGACGCGGAAGCCCTTGCTCTCCATGTTCAGCACGAGGTTCTCGCCCATGACGGCGAGACCGATGAGTCCGATGTCGGATAACTTTTTCATATTACTTTGAATCCTATTGTTTCCAGTCTTGAAACGAGCTCCGGGGTACCGTTCAGCAGAGTGAGCGTGAACGCGGAAGGCTCGCGGCGTATCATATAATCGCCGCGCAGGCGCTCGAAGGCGCCGAGGGCGCCCCTGAGCGCGTCGCTGTCGCGGCGGACGTCATAAGTGTACAGGACTGCCTCGCTCAGCACCTCCTGGACGGACTTGCCGGAAGCGTCCAGCGTAAAGCACAGCGGCTGCTCCGGAGCGGGGATGCCGGAGGCGGTCCAGTCCATGAGCGGCAGCCCGAGCTGCCCGGCCAGGTAACGGACGCTCATCGTCGTGCCGTTGGCCTTGCCGTCGGCACTGTAGCCGGCGATGTGCGGCGTGGCGATGTCCAGAAGGTCCACCAGCTCGGGATCGAGGTCAGGCTCGCCCTCCCAGACGTCCAGGACGGCCGCCTTCAGCCCTCCCTTCCGGAGGGTATCCTTGAGCGCGGCATTGTCCACGATGGGGCCGCGCGAGGAGTTTACAAGTATCTGCGAAGGGCGCATCCGAGCCAGGCGCCCGGCATCGAACAGATGCCAGGTGGCGTCGGCGCCGGAGCGCGTCAGCGGCACGTGCACGGTGACTATGTCGCTCTCTTCCAGCAATGTATCAAGGTCGGTAAAGGCGCCGGGGCCTTCGGCGCGCTCGCGGGGCGGGTCGTTAAGGAGGACCCGCATGCCGAAGGCGCGGCCGACGTCGGCGACCTTGGAGCCGACGTTGCCGACGCCGACCACGCCGAGCGTGAGGGCGCCGAGGCGCAGGCCGTGGCGCTGAGCCAGCACGGCCAGCACCGACGAGATGTACTGCTTGACCGACCAGGAATTGCATCCGGGAGCATTGCTCCACGCTATCCCGTTGGCCTCGCACCAGGCCGTATCGATATGGTCGAAACCTATCGTGGCCGTGGCTATTGCCTTCACGGAGGACCCTGCCAGCAGCGCTTCATTGCAGATGGTGCGCGTGCGGGTAATCAGTGCGTCGGCATCCTTCACCACCTCCGCCGTGGTCTGCGCGCCGGGCAGATACACTACTTCCGCGTAGGGCTCCAGGGCCCCGCGCAGGAATGGTATCTTATTGTCACAGACTATCTTCATATCATTTGAACCTGTCCGGATGGGCCCAGAGGCCCAGCGCCGGGTTGGAGATGTAGTAGACTTCCTCGCCGTCCACGGTGTTCCATCCGTCCCTCAGCGAAGCGACATCATATCTGCGCATCATCTCATTGAGGGGGGCGTATTCGAATCCCACGCCTTCGATTTCCTCGCGGCTCATGCCGGGTCCGGGGCAATAGACGATGCGGAAACGGCCCTCGGACGAGCCGTGTATCAGATGCGCGGAAGCACCGAGGTTCTCCTGAAGGTCTGCATTGTTCCTGGTGGCCTCCAGGGTGTGCGGAGTGCCCTTGTAGCCGTACTTGCGTATCAGGGCATCGATTGCGGCGTCCTCACCGAACTCCTTCAGGGCAGGCGCCAGGACGATGAGTTCCGCCCCGTCCGCGAGTGCCATCCTGGTGCGGTACACGGCCTTGTTGCCGAGCCAGGTGCTCTTGAACTCTGCCGGGTCCAGCCACACGATGCACTTCTTCAGCGGCTTCTCCACCATGATGAAATTGGTCTCCAGGGAAAGCTCCGCCGCGCGGCGGAAACACTCGAAGTCGTCGCCCACGAAGAGGCCCTTTAGCTGCATCTCCCCGCTGTCGGGGTCCTTGGCCAGGACGGTCTGCACATATACTATCGGAAGCCCGGAGATGAAATGCGTACGGGCATACTCCATCACGGCGCGCACGGGGCTCTCAGCCCGGCCCATGATGCGCTCCATACCGTAAGTGGCTCCGAGATAATGGCTTCTGTTGATGCCTGCGCTGCCTCCCACGCCCACGAAGATGTTCTTCGTATAGTTGGCCATGCCGATGACCTCGTGGGGCACGACCTGTCCTATGGAAAGGATGAGGTCGAAGGAAGGGTCGAGGAGCAGCTTGTTCACCTGTGCCGGCCAGGCGTAGTCCACGCGTCCTTCGGACACCTCGCGGACATACTCCGCCGGCACCTCGCCCACCGTGACGACGTCGTTGCGCCAGTCGTGGACGCGGAACTTCTCCCGGGGGACGCTGCCGAACATGGCGGCAATCTGTCCGTCGGTCATCGGGGAATGCGTCCCGAGCGCGGGCATCACGTCGGTGAGGACATCCCCGTAGTAATCGTTGACCATTTCCGTGACGGGGCCCGCATAGGAATTGAGCCGGGTGAAATCAGGCGGCAGCGCCAGGACCCGGCGCTTCGGGCCCATGGCACGGAACACGCCGAAGAGGGCCTCGCGGGCCTCCTCCGGCGTAATGCGGTCATTCCTGGAACCTCTTGCGTAATACAGCATGGATCCTATCTCTTTACGCGTGCGTTGCCGTTCCAGACGCTCCATACCTGTTCCTCGTCGGCAGGCTGGGCATAGTCGGTGAGGAAGGTGGTGGCGAGAGCTCCCGTGGCCCAGCCGAACTGGATCCACTTTTCGCTCTCCCAGCCCTTCAGGATGCCGTACAGGAGGCCTCCGACGAAACCGTCGCCGCCGCCGATGCGGTCCAGCACGTGGATGGGACGGGGCTCCACGGTGTGCCATTCATTGCCGGCGAGCATTATGGCTCCCCAGTTGTGGCTGTTGGTGTGGTTCACCTGACGGAGCGTCGTGGCATACACCGAAGCGCCGGGATATTCGGCGCGGACGCGGCGTATCATCTCCTGGAATCCGGTGATCTTGGACGCGATGTCCTTTCCTCCGGCCTCCGGTCCCTCGATGCCGAGGCACAGCTGGAAGTCCTCCTCGTTGCCGATGAGGATGTCGGCGAGGGAGCAGATCTCCGCGAAGATGTCGTGGAGCTCCTTCTCGCGGCCGATCCAGAAAGACGCGCGGTAATTGAGGTCGAAGCTTATGCAGGTGCCGTACTTCTTCGCGGCGCGGGCGATCTCGAGGCAGAATCGGCCGGTATCGGGGCTGAGTGCCGCGATGAGGCCGGACAGATGCACTATCTGCACGCCTTCCTGGCCGAAGATGCGGTCAAAGTCGAAGTCCTTGACATTGAGCGTCCTGCCCACCTCCCCGGCGCGGTCGTTCCAGACCCTGGGGCCGCGGGAGCCGTAGCCGCTGTCGGCGATGTTTATCTGGTGCCTGTAACCCCAGGGGCCTCCCTGAGGCACTTCGGGCCCTTCGAAGTCCATTCCGCGGGAGCGGAGGTTGGACTTGATGAAGGCAGCGAAGGGGCTGTCCTTTACGAAGGTGGTGAGCACCTTGACCGGCATCCCGAGATACGAGGCTATGCTGGCGACGTTGGTCTCGGCGCTGGTGGCATAAAGATGCAGGACGTCGCTGCACTGCACCGGCTGGCCGTTTTCAGGGGTGACGCGGAGTCCCATGCTGGTAGGGACGAGGAGGGCGTACTTGCAGCCCTTTCTGAGATTGATTTCCATATTCTGTTCTCTCTATCTAGATACCCGGCCGGAGCCGTCGCCCTTCATGAGGTTCTCGACCTCGGCGACGGTGACCTGGTTGAAGTCTCCGAAAACGGTATGCTTGAGGCAGGAGGCGGCTGCTGCGAAGCGGAGTGCCTTCGCGTCGTCTCCGGGATAACTGAGAAGCCCGTAGATGAGGCCGCCCATGAAGGAGTCGCCGCCGCCGACGCGGTCCACGATGTGGGTGATGTCGTAGCGCGGGGACTCGAAAAGGGTGGACCCGTCGAAGAGGACACCGCCCCAGGTATTGTGGTTGGCGTTGATGGAGCCGCGGAGCGTGATGACGACCTTCCTCGCGCGGGGGAAGCGGGCCATGAGCTGCTCGGCCACGCTGCGGAAACGGCCCTGGTCTATGGTGCCGGCCGTGGCAGCAGCGTCGAAGCCCTCGGGCTTGATGCCGAAGACCTTCTCCGCATCTTCCTCGTTGCCGAGGATGATGTCGCAGCCCTCCACCAGTGCGGGCATGACCTCTGAAGCCTTCTGGCCGTATTTCCAAAGGTTCTTGCGGTAGTTGAGGTCGCAGCTGACGGTCAGGCCGAGACGCCCGGCAGCACGGACCGCCTCGAGGCAGACCTCCGCAGCGCCACGGCTGATGGCGGGAGTGATGCCGGTCCAGTGGAACCAGTCAGCCCCCCCGAACACCTTGTCCCAGTCTATCATTCCCGGCTCTATCGTGGCTATGGACGAGCCGGCACGGTCGTAGACGACCTTGCTCGGCCTCGCCACGGCGCCGGTCTCGAGGAAATAGATCCCGAGACGGTCCCCGCCGGTGATGCATTGCGATGTATCCACCCCGTACGAGCGCAGGTCGCGCAGGCAGGCGCGGGCTATGTCGTTGTCGGGAAGACGGGTGACGAACGAAGCGTCGATACCGAAGTTGGCGAGTGAGACGGCCACATTGGCCTCGCCGCCGCCGAAGGTGGCGTCGAACTGCCGGGCCTGCGAGAAACGCAGGTATCCGGGAGTGGAAAGGCGGAGCATGATCTCTCCGAAGGTGATGACTCTGGGCATAACTCTGTTTCTGTGTTATCCGAGGACAAATGTAACGGTTTTTTTCGGAAAATCGTGCCCGTGCACGGAAACATTTGCAAAAAAAGGACAATAATTGCAGAAAAACGCTATATTTGTCACTGAAACACACTTTGGAATACCATGGACAAGAACGGAAAGATCACCATCATCGACGTTGCCAGGAAGGCCGGCGTGTCAAAAGGCACGGTGGACCGTGTCGTGCACAACAGGGGCGAGGTCTCCAAGAAGAGCGCTGAGAAAGTGAAGAAGGCCATAGAGGAGCTGCAGTACCAGCCCAACCTTTACGCATCCCTCCTGGCCTCGAAGAAAGCCCACGTCATAGCCTGCCTGCTTCCGAAGTCCACCAAGGGCGAGTATTGGGAGAAACTCCACGCAGGATTCTTGCGCGGAGGCGAGTCCGTGGCTTCCCTCAACGTCCAGGCAAGGGTATTCCTCTATGACCAGTACGACCCGGACTCATTCCAGGACACTGCAGCCGAGATGCTGGCTTCCTCCCCTTCCGGAGTGATCCTCCCTCCCCTCTTCAAGAACGACACGCTCGAACTTTCCGACAGGATGAAGGAACTGGGCATCCCTTACGTATATGTGGACACGAAACTCGAGGATCCCGGATATTTCTCATACTTCGGAATGCCGATGTACAAAAGCGGCAGGCTCTGCGCTTTCCTGCTCACGGAGAGGCTCTCTGAAGAGGAGGTCCGGGACGTGGCGGTCGTGCGCATCACGCGCGACAAGACACGCCGCTCCGACCCCACGCTGGACCGCCGTTCGGGCTTCACCGATTACATGGACGAGCATTTCCCCGAGTGCAGGATACATCAGGTATTCATCGACCCCAACAGGCCAGAGAGCATCCCGGAGGCCCTGGACGCCTTCGACGCGGAGCATCCCGGGGTGAAGCTGGTGGTGATGTTCAATTCACGCATCCACCTCATCTCCGGCTGGCTGGCGGCGCATCCGCTGGAGAGCCGCCGCGTAGTCGGCTTCGACGACCTGGAGAAAAACCTTGAGGCGCTTCGCTCGGAGACTGTCTCGGTGCTCATCGCCGAGCATGTCGAGGAACAGACTTTCCAGGCGGTGAACCTCCTGTCGGACTACATCCTGATGTACAAGCGCCCGTCCGTGAGGGACCACTACATGCACATGGACATCCTCACGAAGTACAATCTCGAAAACTACTGATTGTCAGTCAAGCCTGGCGCTGACGCACTGGGGACCGCCGTCTGCGTCGAATCCCTCGGCCACCACCTCGAAGTTCCCCTCATAGGAAGGGGCGGCATATTCCAGCACTCTGCTCTCACCGGGGGCCAGTTCCAGCACCGGGATCCACAGCAGCGTCCGGCGCAGGTCGGGGATTCCTATTTCCGTGTCCGGGAAGCGGACGCTGACCGGCCTGCTTACCCCCTGATACCCAACGATTCTCGCTGTCTCTCCGAAAGTGAATGAAGGCAGGTCGTGCTTGTACGTGACGAAACTCACCACGCCAGCGAACGGCCAGCCTCCCAGATAGACGGTATGGGGATAAATGACGATGCGCTCCACCAGAAGCGGGTCGTAGTCGAGTATGGCCCCCTGGTCAGTGACCGGGACTCCGTCCAGCAGCGTCAGTGAAGAGAGCTGCGATGACAGGGCAGGCCTGAAAGTGTCGTTGAGCGAGACCGACAGTTTCTTGACATTGCCGGACCTGCTTACACGCACGGGGGTGATGAACTCGATGAAAAGCTCTTCCATCAAGGGGAAACGCGTATAGTCATCCAGGATATACACGATTGAATCGGCCGCGAAGAGGAAATCCTCCGGCAAAGGCGGACACTCGTAAAGGGAGTCCGCGTGCGCGGCCTGGCGCAGCTGCATCGACACGCTGCGCGCTGTGATGCGGTCCGCCAGGCCCGGGCACAGCGGCAGCGCCGGCAGGCGCGACGCCTTCACCTCCGCGAACGGAGGGATCAGCTCCAGGTGGCAGGACGGCAGGGCAGTGCCGATGTCGAGCACGACCTCGGTGTCACCGTAGATGTTGCGGGTGTAGAAGGAAACGACTCCGTCTTCGTCAATCCTGGAGAAGTAGAAGTCGGATGTGCGTCCAGGCACAGAAAGGTAGGCGGATGAGCCGCCCAGCTTCGACACGACATCATCAGGTCCGGAAGCGCGGGCGCGGATGACCTCCCCTTCGAAATCTATCGTCCGGCGCTTCGTGAACGACGTCCCTCTGGTCGCCCCGGCAAGGAATGAGGCAGGATCCGGGACCGCGGGAGCCACGATGCCGTCGTCGTTGCGGATCGAAACGCTCAGCGTTACCGGCTTGCCGGAAGTGTTGGTTATCGTCAGGGCTCCGTCCCTGTCCAGCTTCAGTGAGCCGCTGGAAGGGCGCGCCGGAGACTCGAGCTCCCCGTAATCCCCGTCCGTAAGTATCTCTACGCCAGCCGTCGAGCGGGCGTCGGTGAAGGGATTGATGATGGACAGGACCCTCTCCCCTTCCTCGAAGTCGTACCCGTCCTCGTTGAAGCACTGGGACGTGTACGCCACCATGCCGTATTGCCCGGTGGGGATGGTATTGTCAAGGCGTATGTATCCGCCTCCCCTGCCGCCGGACAGCGCTATCTTCGCCGTCTGGACAGGCCCCTCGGGGGATATTATCTCGATATATGCCACACTGCTGTAGTCCGAAAGGCGTCCCGTCGCCATGTCGAGGCAGAAGGCGGAGAGGAACATCTCGTCCCCTGCGACATAGACGTCACGGTCCGTCGATACGTACACCCGCTCGGACAGATGGTCCTGGGCCGACGCCGGAACGGCAGCGGACGCCAGCAAGGCCAGGAATGCTATATATAAACCTTTCATAATCTTACCAATGGATTTGCGGCCAGTCCTCGGGACGGTCCTTGGTCCCTCCTCGTTTCCGGCAGTCCACGCAGCGTGCCGGCGCCCAGTATGTGGTGGAATAGTCCCCGGGGATCAGGGACGAATAAGGCAGGTAGTCCATCATGATGTACTGACGCCATTGGTTGCTTGCCACCTCATCCCCTTCCACATAGGGTTCGGACCTCTTGTAGTAACGGACGTCCAGGGCATCGAGGTACAGCGTCTTCACCGCCCTCTGCGCCACGTTGATGAATCCGAACACGAATTCACCCGGGTCCTCGACGCAGCGGATGTTGCCCACCATTTCGCTCGGGGTTGGGGCGAAGAGGCTGCCGCTGTAGTCGGAATTGACCTTGATGTTCTCCCAATAAGTATACGCATCCTTGGAAAGGGGCTCGAGGGCCACCCGGATGCGGTAGAGATAGGACAGCCTGTCGTCCGTCCTCGGAATCTTGTGGAACTCCAGGTCGACGAAACGGTCGTCGGTCTGCTTTTCCGTGGAGAAAGTCAGGATCTCGGTTGACACCGCATGCTTGAAGCAATAATAGGTATTCTCGGGATACACCATCGGGACGATGACCATTCCCTTCCCGATGGAGTTCTCCAGTTTCAGGCTGGCGAAATAGTCGGAATGGTACTCCCAGTCCTCGACATAGCTCCACTTGAAGAAACTGCCTTTCTGTGAATGCATGCTCAGGGTGATGTTGAGCGTCTCCTTCTCCGGAACCTTGAGGTAGGAGAGCGAGTCGATCTCGGGAGGCGGGCAGACCGGCGCCCATTCCGACTCGTACGAGCGGTCATTTATCCTGACGTGCAGACGGTACTCCCTTTCCGGGTCCGCGTGCCTGGTGTCTATGTCATACTGTGACTTGAACCTTTCGGAATATTTGTTCCTCCTGACTCCGTGATACATCGTTCCGGCATCGTCCTCCACCCAGACCTCACCGAAAGGAGGGTCGTGCGGGACACCGTTGATGGGAGAAGTATAGCCAAGCGTCACCGTGGTGAGCTCACCCACGTAGATGTCTCCCTCAATCACGAGCGCGCCTGACCCGTCCTCGGTCTCGGCCGAGAACGGATATACGCACGAAACGGCCGCCAGGGCCAGTGCAGCGAGCATTATTGACTTTATCTTCTTCATCATCCGAACTTGAGATTGAGGTTGAGATAGGGAATGGGAGTCGCAAAGACGGAGATCATGTAGCCGTTCAGTGCGGAGCCTCCCTGCGTCGTGTAGTACACGGAGTAGGGATTCTTCCTGCCGGTCACATTGTAAACGCCTATGGTCCAGGACATATGCGTAAGCTTGCGCAGATAGTGGCCCGGATCTATGTTGAGGGCCAGGTCCATGCGGAAATAGTCGGGTATACGGTAGCCGTTGCGCAGCGAATAGGCCAGGCGCATGCCGCCGCCGTATTCGTACACGGCCACGGGGATAGTCACGGGACGTCCCGTCGAATAGTCGATATTGACGGACAGGCTGTAGCGGTGCGTGAACTTGTAGTTGCCGACGAGCTTGAAGTCGTGGGGCTTGTCGTGGGGGGCCGGATACCACTTGCCGCCGTTGATGGTCTCCACCCCGCGGTCCTCCATCTCCCGGAGCATCGAACGGGAGTAGGTATATGCCATCCAGCCGTTCAGCTTGCCCAGGGCCTTCTTGACCATGAACTCCACGCCGTAGGCGCGCCCGTAGGTCTGCACGACGTCCGCGGCGAGGTCCTCGTTCATTATGAGGACCGCCCCCGACTTGTAGTCGAGGCCGTGCGACACACGCTTGTAGTATGACTCGAGCGACAGGTCAATGGTGTTGTCACGGACGGTCCAGTAGATGCCGGCGGCGGCCTGCCAGCCGCGCTGCGGCTGCAGGGCCGCTCCGGCCAGCTGCCAGGCGTCCATCGGCGACACAGATGAAGTATTGGAAATCAAGTGGATATACTGCGACATCGAGTTGAATCCCGCCTTCACCGAGAGGTTGTCCCGGAAGGAATACTTGCCTGAGACGCGCAGTTCCGGTGCGGCGTAGGTCTTGGCCGGGGAAAGGGCATGGAAGGCCGAGAGCCTCACGCCTGCGTCGACCGACAGGCGCTCCCCGGGCTTCCACGTGTCCCCGGCATACAGGGCCGCCTCCACGGCATTCTGCCTCGACAGCACCTTGTCAGCCACCAGCGAGGCAGCCGTCAGGGGGGACATGTGCCCGGGATTGAGGTCGTAGAACAGGGCCTGGCCGCCGTAGGAAACGGTATGCCTGTCACCGTAGATGCTCTTGAACCCGGCCTTGATGAAAGCCTGGTTGACTCCGGTCGCGAGGCTGTAGCCGGATACCTCGTTGAATGCGTCGTCCACTACATTGGCGTAGCGGTCGTATCCGGCAACGACCGTCATGCCGGTCCTTGCCGAAAGCGTCCGGCGCCACTTGAGGGAAGCGTTGAGATTGGAATAGCGGAAGGTGGTGTCCCCGTCGAAGGAGAACCCGTCCCTGGACCAGTAAGCATACGCCTGGACGGTGTTCCTGTCATTCACGCGGTGCGTCACGGAAGCGTTGAGGTCGCTGAAGGATGCCCTTCCGCCCGCATAGGCGCTGTTCTCCGGAAGCAGGCCGAATATCCAGTTGGAATATGTGGTGCGGCCTCCGATTATGAAGGTCGTCCGGTCTTCCTGTATGGGGCCTTCCAGATGGAAGCGGCTCGTGAGGAGGCCGAGGCCCAGCGAGCCCTGGACCTTCTTGGCATTGCCTTCGCGGCCGCGGACGTCCAGCACGGACGAGATCCTGCCTCCGAACTCGGCCGGAATGGAACTCTTGTACAGTTCGATGTCGTTGATGACGTCGGTGTTGAACGCGGAGAACACCCCGAAGAAATGGCTCGGATTGTAGATGGTGCCGTCGTTGAACAGGACGAGGTTCTGGTCGGAGGAGCCTCCGCGGACGTTGAAGCCGCTGGACGCCTCTCCGACGCTCTTCACTCCGGGAAGGGTCAGCACGGCTTTCATCACGTCCGCCTCGCCGAAGGCCGACGGTATCTTGGTGATGGTGTTGATGCGGACCTTCTCTATGCCCATGCGGGCGTCGCGGTGGTTGACCATGCTCTCGGCAGAGACCACGGCCTCCTTGAGGGAGGTGATGCGCTCCTTCATCACGACGTCGAGTCCGCCGTCGGAATTGACCACCACATTGAGGTGAAGGTCCTCGAGGGAATAACCGCTGAAGCCTAGTACGTTCTCGCCGAGAGGAAGGCTGACACGGAATCCGCCGTCATTGTCAGTCATGGCGTAAGTACCTGAACGTTCGTCAAATACGGCCACACCGGCAAGGGGCTCTCCGGAGAGGATGTCGCGGACTGTGCCGCTTACGACGGCCCGGTCCCCGCGCGCATCCTCGGTCCGTCCGACCTCATATACCTTGTTGGCGAAGGTCACCATCTCGTTCCCGGCGTTGATCAGGCGAAGGAGTCCGTCGTCGGCTTCCTTACCGGAATCCGAAGCGAAGAATCCCGGAGGAAGCGATGTGTAGATGGCTTTGTCACCGAACTTGAAGTCGCCTTCGGGCAAGGCAGGGGCCGGGCCCCCGGCGGCCAGGAGGGGCGCGAGGGCATCAGGCTCCGGGACCTGCAGGCTCACCGCCCCGCGCCGTGAGCGCATAGCGGCAGCGGCGACGGCGGCGGATGGGCCGGAGACCAGCTTCCTTGCCCTCCTCTTGCCTATCGGCACGAGAAGTCCGTCTTTCTCAATGAAATACAGTTCCTTTGTATCGAAATACTCCCTGGCATACCCCGTGGACGCAGCGGCGGAAAGGTCTGACAGAAGTGCCTTCTTCACAAGCCGATAGACGGTATAGTCCCCTTCGTATACGACTTCATAGAATCCCGGAGCCACCCCATATCCCTTCTTGAGCAGGTTGACGAACTTCGTGTCCCCCATGCTGGCCCCGTCCACATGCTCCCTTGCGGGCACGATGGCCGCCCGGGCGCCAGGCGGAAGAAGCTGGACTTCCCCGGCAAAGGCGTCGACATTGACCAGCACGCCGTCATAGAGCCGGCCGTCAAGGGTGATGCTGCCTTCCACGAATTCCGGAGACTCCCAGAAGAATGTCCCGTCGAAGCTCAGGTTGTACCTGATGGCCTGGCGGCCGCGGTACAGCACCGACCTTCCGGAAGCCTCTTCCATGAAGTCGCTGCGTTCGCTGTAGACCTGGGCGGGGGAAGGGAAGGCCGCCAGGAGGCAGAGTGACGCAATCAAGACAGAAAAAGCATTTCGTTTCATATGGGAACAAAAATAAACCTTTGCCACAACAATTCAAACGATTCTTTTCCGGAATACTGCATCATAGTTTAAAATAGGTGGAAACATGTTGTAAAGTCCGAAAAAATGACTACCTTTGCCCCACTTTTGCCCTTTGTGGTGAAATGATTGATTCAAGTTGTTTTATTAACCCAAAATTTTTTGCAAGATGGCTGAATACCTGATGCCTGAAAGAAAGCAAGAGATTTTCGCGAAGTACGGGAAGTCCAATAAGGACACCGGCTCCCCCGAGAG
>JAEEGL010035825.1_pt1 | contig 16312 bp, 14 predicted proteins | sample 9134231 | NCBI WGS metagenome assembly JAEEGL01 (sample SAMN16246548, study PRJNA631951) | gut metagenome | biome: gut microbiome; feature: rumen; material: fiber-attached | host: Bos | place: Iran: Karaj | collected 2018-10
ACCGCGTCATTTTGTAACGAAAACGGAATTACCCCCTCCTTTTCGCTACAGCAAAAAATGTTGTCTCAGCCCTAAAAACAAAGAAAATGAGGCTCCTTAACATTTATTAAGTACCTCATTCTTGGTTTTGTCTTAGAAATCACCGTGGGTCCTATTTCATGCAATGTTTATGTCTTTTTATCGTTTTACAACTGTTAACAAACTAAAAGAATACGAAAATGAAAAGGATTTTATTTGTGCTTTTTCTTTTTACTGCTGCGATAGTGCTTGCAGTGGGATGTAACGGAAATGACAGTGACAGCAAGAGTTCGAATGCTCTTCTTACATTCACGAAAACTGGCTGTAAGTCCATATCGAATAAAGAGGCTGGGAAACGAAGTTCTCTTTATGGAACAGATACAATATACTATGAGTCCACGCTAGATCACTGTCTGTTGATAAAACATGTTAATGCATTGTTTTCTTGTGAGACAAACATAAATGTAAATGCCTCTGTAGCGGGAAAAATCATCATAGTTTCAGAAGATGGTTCGGATTCTGGTGTAAACTGTATATGCCCATACAACTTGACCATGAAGGTTGGCACATTAGAGGCAGGACAATATCAAGTCATCATATATCGCGATAACTTCCAGCAAGAATACACAAGGTTCACTATTAATTACAGCCAGTCGTTGCGAGGAATAGTAACACCAAATGAATAATGTTATATTGATTATTTTCAAATTAAACGCAAGGATCAACGGGTCAACGGTTCCGGTGAGCACTTTTTCAATGAAAAATTTTGAGATAAGAAAAAATGTTATTACATTTGCAGCGTAATCAATATAAAGGCAGCCAAGGTGTACGGTGGAAGTATTCGCCAACTCTCAAGACTGACAGGGTTCTCTTATGGTTTAATTCGTAAAGTTAGCTGATTATGAACAGATTAAAAGTGCTCACCGGAACCGTGGGTCTCTTGCAATCTATATCGGATTTTAGAAAGTTGTATTTATGAAAATAATAACAATTTGTGTATTATCCTGCATATCTTTTCTATTATTATCTTGTTTAGCCATCTGTGAATCAAGATCATGTATGTATATATTGAATAACACTAAAGATACCATACTAATTGGCCATTCTGGATATAATGCAAAATATAATGTTATTGATAGCGTAGGATTTTTTTTAGCCAAAGATTCCACAGATTATCGTGAACAGTGGACAGAATTAGATGGTCGGAAGAAATTGAAATTAGGAAGTAAAAACTTAATTCCACCTCATGCATCAGGTCGCTATTATGCATGGTCAACATATTACGGTCCGCGTCTCGGAGGTGATAATGGCCAAAAAGGTTATTTCTTTATCATTAGGTTAGATGATGCGAGAAATTATACTTGGGATGAAATCTGCAAAAAGAAATTGTACAAAATGCTTGTTGTTACTGGAAAGATGTTGGAACAAGGAAACGTTATTAATTACGAAAGTATTCAATAACATGCAAGGTTTTGGAGTTAGTTTCGTTATATAAACATAAAACGGTTTAAATGTGTTGAACTATGAAGAAGGTTTTCAATATAGGCTTACCACTTATAGCTATCACTTACGTACTGACGGGCTGTACGCCGAGTCTGGTTACAGATATGTTTACCGATAAGTTTCCGCCGGAGTCTGCCGATGATGTACAAGTATTCTTAGTGGGCGAAGAACTGCCTGACAGTGCATTGACCATTGGCAGGCTGAAGGTCGTTGACAACGGGTTGGCTGTGAAGGGTACTTACGAACGCGTGCTGGGCAAGGCTATAGAGGCTACGGCCTATTATGGCGGAAATGGGTTGGCGCTGACTGAGCACCGTGTACCTGACGGCCGTAGTAGTATTCACCGCATTTGGGGCGACATACTGCGTTTGCCCCAATGTGTGACCGACACCTTGTCTGACCATTCGATGGAACGGGCCTTAGCACGTTCTGACTATGACGGGTACTTGGCATACAAAAAACAATATAATCGCTATGTAGAGCGTCAGGACAAGGCACCGCGAAACATATTCCGACTGAGCATGGGACCGTCGTGGTTGGTTTCAGAATATTATTTCTTTGATAAAAAGTACAAGTCAAAAATGGGCCTTGACATAGCGGTCGATTATGAACATGTGTGGAAATCCGGATTCGGTTTAGGCATCAACTACCTCTACGATTACACATTGATTGGCAATGGTATCACTATGAACCTGCACTATGTCGGTCCCAGTCTTGTTATGGCCTTGCCATTCACGAAGAGCCGGCTGGATATGGCCCTGGGACTCGGATATGGCTTTTATTCAGAATCTTCAGGTTTCGGGGAGCATTCTGAAAGCCACCTGGCACCGACAGTACGCTTGGGATATGAGTACAGGTTGGGCGAGAACATCGCCCTTGGGCTACAGGTGAACATGCTTGTCATGAAAATGGACAAGCCTGACAATGTCGTATTAGACAAGGACCATTTCTATGGCATCCAGCGTGTAGGTGTTCACGCTGGCATTCGCTATTACTTCTGACTTCAGAGATCACGGTCGGTTCTTCTGATCATTTTTTGAGATTATTATTTGGTAGTTTGAGAATATGTTGCATGCAGCACTGATAATGACAGTGAATGGAGATTCAAGGACTTTCCTTGTTGACCCTGGTTTAGGGTTTGTCAAGGTTAAGTGAGATAATGAACAATCCCCCGTAGAAATTGGGGAACAGCCCCCTTTGAGGTGGAATTCAACGCCCCCCTCCCCCCCCTCTAATCTTAGAGGGGGAGTTGAGGGAGACTGACACCTTCTGACCATTAACGGATGTCAGATAGTGATTGTTACTTGAATTCCCCTTCTACTTTTTAATTCGGTAGATGCAGAACGACATCGGCGGCAGCTGGTCGCTGAGCACGGTAACCTGCTTCTCATTGACGGTGCATTGCATGGTGCGGGGAACAGGGTGAATCAGCTCCGGACGGGAGATTGAGTTTTCGTCATCCATTCTGCCGTTGTTGAAAAGCTCCAACACCTGTGCCGTGCGCTCGCCCTTCATGTCCTTGAAAGTGACAGAGACAGGCTGCTTCTCCCTTGACGTATTGACAATCTTGACGATGACCTCGCCAGCGGCCTGGTCAAAGGCTGCCGTGGCGAAGAGTCCGTTCTGTCCCTCCTGATTGGCGGCAGGCATAGCCACCGTCTTACCATCCTTCGGCGTCGCCATAGTCATGCGGAGCACGTTAGTACCGGCATTGGTGGAATACATCTGCTGCACGTAATAGCTGACGGTCTTGAACATGTTGGTCTGGTCATACCAGATCTGATCAGGACGCCATTGCCAACCCTCAACGTGTGCAAACAGCGGAGCGGGAGTGGTCATATACACGATGTCGGCATTACGCTCGAAACCGGTCATGTGGGCTGCCTCAAGGATAGCCGTCTCGTAGTGGTTCCACTTCTTGCCCTTGCCATGACAGGCATATTCACCGGCAAACACCTTCGGTCCCTTACGGTCGTAGGAATCGTAGCGCATACCATGGGTGAGGAACCACTGCTCGTCGCGATAGTAGTGCTCGTCGTAGAGGTCCACCTTCAGCTCCTTCATCCGCGGCTGTAACAGGTCGAAGTCCCAACCCTCAGAATTGGGTCCGGTAGTGCCGATGAGCTTCAGCTTGGGATACTTGGCACGCAGGGCATCGCTGAACTTCTTCAGGCGTTCAGTGAATACGGGGCCGTAGCCACCATGCTGCTCGTCGTAGTCCCATTGTTCATTACCCACAGCGAGGAAACGCAGGTTGAAAGGCTCGGGGTGGCCCATGTCGGCACGCACCTTACCCCACTTGCTGTTGGCATCGCCATTGGCAAACTCCACCAGGTCAAGGGCATCCTGGATATAGCTATCCAGTTTGTCTGTTGCAACATGCACGCCCTCCTGTCTGGGGTCAGGGTTCTGGAACTGACAGCTCAGTCCGCACGAGATGACGGGCAACGGCTCGGCACCAATGTCCTCAGCCAGCTGGAAGAACTCGAAGAAACCCAGTCCGTACGATTGATAGTAATCGGGGAAGTAGCGGTAGTCGAAGGTGTGCTCCCAACGGTTCTGGTTCAGCGGACGGTTCTCAACGGGTCCGACAGAATTCTTCCACTGGTAGCGGGTATCAAGGTCGGTACCTTCCACGATGCAGCCGCCAGGGAAGCGGAAGACGCCCGGGTGCAGATCTTCCAGGGCCTGTGCCAGGTCGCGGCGCAGTCCATTCTCACGGTTCTTGTAGGTGTTGACCGGGAACAGGGAAATATGCTCTAAGGCCACGCTGTTGGTTCCTTTGAGGAAGATGCGCAACTTGGCCTTCTTGAAGTCAACATTCGAGGTGAGCGTCGCCGTATATTTCTTCCACTCTCCGGAAGTCACATCAACAGTCTGCTCGGCAATGGCCTGCCGCTCACGCATGGTATTCTCGTCAATGAGCTGTACACGGATAGCAGCATTGCCCTTGGGAGCCTTGGCCCATACCGAGAAGCGGTACTGTTCACCCTTCTTCAGTCCGATGCCGAAGAAGCCCTCGTTGGTAAGACCCGTACGACGGTGCGGATGGCCGGGGTCCGAGAGCACGACATAGTGCGGGCAGCGGTTAAAGGGACCGTCGTCCTTCACATCGACACAGCCAAAAGTCTGCCAGCCCATCAGGCTCTGCGGAAATTCAAACGAGCGGTTCTTGATGAGTTCACCATACAGTCCGCCATCAGCCGCATAGTTGATGTCCTCAAAGAAGATGCCATACATGGTGTTCTGGATTGGAGCTCCCAGTTTCTTGGTGTTGACCTCCATCATGTTCTGTGCCGATGTGGTCAGCGTGGCTGCCATAAGCAGCGTGCAAGTCAGTAATTTTTTATTCATGAAGCGTTAGTAATTTGAGTTGTTTGATAATTCTTCGTACAAAATTAGTTAAAAAGTAGCAAAACAGCAAAGTTTTTCGTGAAAATGTATTACTTTTGTATTTAATTAAGATATTACAATGCCAAAACAGAAGTATTATGAAAAAAATATTGGTAGCTGAGGACAATGACAGTAATTACATGTTGATGACTTACATCCTGAAAAGAGACTATGAATTCTTTCGGGCACGCAACGGCAAGGAGGCAGTGGAAATGGCACTGAACGAAAAGCCGGATGCCATACTCATGGACATCAAGATGCCGCTGATGGACGGTTTGGAGGCCACGCGTCAGATTAAGCTGCAAATACCGGAACTGCCGATTATTGCACTGACGGCCAATGCCTTTGACTCTGACCGCCAGGAGGCCATCGCCGCCGGCTGCTGCGACTTCCTGTCAAAGCCCATCAATGCAGAGAAGTGCCTGCAGACAATAGCAAAACATATACGGGAGTAGTCAAGAACGACAGGCCACCGGTATCCAGTGCCAGAAGCAGGTCCCTTCACCAGGCTTGCTCTCTACGCCGATGCGTCCGTGTGCAGCATCGACAATAGCCTTGCAGATAGACAATCCCAATCCGGGATTCTCGTCCTGTATGAATGTATTCTTGTCGTTCAGCAGGGTGAAGACGTTTTCCTTCAACTGTTCGGGCAGTCCCGTGCCAGTATCGGTGACGCTGATATACAGGCCCTTGTCCTTATGCTGATAGAATATGGTGATGCTGCCCTGGCTAGTATGCTTGATGGCATTGTTTAGCAGGTGCATCATGACGACACGCTGCAGGTTGGGGTCATAGCAAGCCGTGAAATCCGGGGACTCTGGAGATTCCACACGCAGTTCCACACCGTCGGGGACTTTCGACTGCAGTTCCTTGCAGTAGCCTTCCATGAGTTCCTTGACATTGACATCTATGCGCTGGAACTGCACACCGTTACCCTCAATCTCAGAGAGCTGCAGCAGTTCGTTGATGAAGTAAAGCAGCTGACTGCCGTTCTGGTTGATGAGCCCAAGCATCTGTTTGCTTTCTTCCTCTCCCAGCATGCCGGGTTCCACATTGCTCAGCATGTCGCTGAAACCGATGATGGCGTTCAGCGGTGTGCGCAGGGCGTGGCTGACATTGGCCAGAAACACCGTCTTCAGGTGTTCCGACCGCTGGGCACGCTCCATCTCTTGACGCAGTTGACGGGAGTGACGCAATTGTAGCACGATGAACACTGCCAGCACACTCAGCACGAAAAGTACCGCCAGATATTTCGCCCAGCTGGGGATATGGGTACCGTCCAGCGAAGTGATATAGCCTCCGTAGATGTCGTCGATGACACCTTCGTTCTCCATCTTGTCCAGTTCCTTGTTGATGGCATTGATAAGCTGCTGGTTACTGCTGACATAACAGTATTCACGCGGTGTAAGCGTCAAGTCCTCAGTAATCAGGTTGGTCAGTTTCTGGTGCTTGATATGATAGCGTGCCTGATAACGGTAGCAGATGACGGCATCGTACTTGCCACGTGACAGGTCGCTAAGGGCTTTCGGCAAGTCACGGACTACGTGCAGTATGGCACCGGCACGTGACAGCGTATCAGTAATAGGACGGCTGGACATATAGGCGATTTCCTTGCCCTCCATGTGGCGCATATCGAACAGCTCTCCCTGTTCGTTGGAACGATAGACCACCTGATAATAGAGGCGGAAAACAGCCTGCGAGTAGTTGACAATGTTCTTGCGGTAGGGCGAATAGACCATCATCGCCAAATCAACGCGGTTATTGATGACATCACCGGAAATGTTCTCCCAAGTATTGGGACAATAGTTGTAGGGCAGATTCATACGACGCATCAGTTCTTGCGTCAGCTTAATGTCAAGTCCCCGAGGAATGCCATCCTTATCCACATACTCCAACGGGGCATAGTCTAAGTCAATTCCTATTCTGACTGGATTGAACTTTGAATATCCCAGATTGTCTCCCCATGCTGCAATACTGCACACAATGGTTAAGATGATAAGGATTAGTTTTAGCTTCTTAGTCATTGTCGGTGCAAAGATACAAAAATAAGTGTAGATGACCTACACTTATTTCCTTAAAATATATTAAAATACAAACAGAATTCTACTACATGTAGCCTAACCACCGCAATATGTCGTTTAGATTGGCCACTACCATGAGTAGGATGAGCAGTCCGAAACCGAAATACTCAGCACGGATCATGAACTGTTCGGTAGGTTTGCGGCGCGTAATCATCTCGTAGAGCAGGAACAGCACATGACCACCGTCCAGGGCGGGGATGGGCAGGATATTCATGAAGGCGAGGATGATGGAGAGGAAAGCCGTCATCTTCCAGAACATGTACCAGTCCCAAGTGGGCGGGAAGAGGCTGCCAATGGCTCCGAAACCACCTAACGACTTGGCACCTTCAGCAGAGAACACATACTTCATGTCATCGACATAGGAGGCCAGCACGTGCCAGCCGTACTTGATGCCGGCAGGGATGCTCTCCAAAAAGCCGTATTCCTTGGTGACGGGCTTGTACAACTTGTCAAGGGTCAGCGGCATGTAGCCCAGCTTCAGGTCAGGAGAGAGCGTAGCCTGCAGGGTGTCAACACGTCCGTCGGTGCGCTGTACACTGACAGTCACCTGACGCAGCTTCAAGCTGTCGGCACTGGTAGTGGCACGTGACATGACGTCGGAAAGACGGCCAATCTGCTCCGTGAAGGCGTTGTGTGAGTCAATGGGTGTGCCGTTGACGGCAAGGATGCGGTCGCCCTTCTGCAGTCCTATAGCGGCTGCAGGAGTTCCAGGCAGCACGCTGTCAACCTGTGCAGGCAGCAGGGGACGGACAAACGATGGGTCTGCCTTCAGCATACCCAACAGGTTCAGCTCGCCAGACAGCGTGATGCTCATCGGCTTGCCGTCGCGGATGATGTCAACGCGCTTGGCTTCAGAGATGTCACGATACATGTCAGCAGAGAAGTCCTTGAAGGGTCGCGCGTCCGTACCTATTAATATATCTCCGTCGCGGAAGCCATACGACTTGGCTTCCTCGTTGAACTTCATACCTAACGTCATATCCTTCACGGGGATGTAGGTGTCGCCCCAGTAGAACAGAATCATCGAATAGATAAACAGCGCCAGCAGGAAGTTGACCAGCACGCCGCCAATCATGATCAGCAGGCGCTGCCATGCCGGTTTGGTACGGAACTCCCACGGCTGTTCGGGACGTTTCATCTGCTCGGTGTCGAAACTCTCGTCAATCATACCCGATATCTTACAGTAGCCGCCCAGGGGAATCCACCCTATTCCATACTCCGTATCGCTTTTCTTGGGTTTGAACTTGAAAAGGCTGAACTTCCAGTCGAAGAAAATGTAGAACTTCTCCACCCTCACCCCGAAGAGCTTGGCGAAGAAGAAGTGGCCACCCTCGTGGAGCAACACCAAAAGACTGATGGCCAGAATGAATTGTAATACTCTAATTAAAAAAATCTCCATAATTTTAAAGATAAAAGTGAAAAATGAAAAGTGAAAAATTTGCTTCCGCTCTTCATCTTCACACAAAATCATTTTTATTTATTGTTGTTCTTTGTTGTCTTAATTGATGATATTAATATAGCGAGAATTTCTCTGCAATCTTTTTCCATACTCTCAAATTGCTTGTCTGAGATGTAATTCGTATCTTTTAGTAGATTTATCCAATATATGGTTTCGTTACATTCTTTCAATGCAATGGAAAGCTTGTTAATGAAATCAGCTGGACTTTGGGCATACACGGCTTCACTGACCAATGCGCCAATAGCAGTTCCAGAACGAAAAACCTGATTCAACATGCCATATTCTTTAGGGGTGCATTGTATATGTTTAACCATATTGACAACTCTTACAGCAAAATTGTAGCTTTTCGTATTGAGAGGAGACTGATCATTGTGGAGTGTTTCCATAACAGCGGTAGCAAATTTTTCACTTTTCACTTTTCATTTTTCACTTAAGCATTGCTATTGCAATGCGCCTTGCTTCAGCATCCGAGGCAATGTAGGTGTCGTAGTCGGGATTCTTACTGAAGGTGGCACGCTGCATGGTTTCGCTGATGATGTCGCTCATCTGTAAGAAACTGCAGCGGTCCTCCAGGAAGCCGCGGTTGACAATCTCGTTGGCAGCATTGACGATGCACGGCATGTTGCCGCCACGGTTGATGGCCTCGAAAGCCAGGGCCAGACAACGGAACTTCTTCAGGTCAGGCTCGAAGAACTCCAGTTTCTGGGCGAAGAAGTCCAGACGGTCGCCACTCAGTGGCAAGCGCTGTGGGAATGAGAAGGCATACTGGATGGGCAACCGCATGTCGGGGACGCCCAACTGCGCCTTGACGGCACCGTCGCGGAACTGGACGGCACTGTGAACGATGGACTGCGGATGTACCAACACCTGTATCTGGTCGGCAGAAACGCCGAAGAGCCATTTGGCTTCGATGACCTCGAAGCCCTTGTTCATCATCGACGCCGAGTCGATGGTAATCTTGGCACCCATGTCCCATGTGGGATGACGCAGGGCATCGGCCTTGGTGACGGTGGCCAGTTGTTCCATCGTAAAGTTGCGGAATGGCCCTCCCGATGCCGTCAGCAGAATCTTCTCGATGGGATTCTGGTCTTCACCCACCAGACTCTGGAAGATGGCCGAATGCTCGCTGTCAACAGGCAGTATCGGGGTATGGTACTGCTGGGCCAGCGCCAGTATCAGTTCTCCGGCAACCACCAGCGTTTCCTTGTTGGCTAACGCAATGGCCTTGCCGGCCTTGATGGCATGGATGGTGGGTGACAAACCTGCAAAACCCACCATGGCGGTGAGCACGATGTCGATGGGGGTAGCCTCCACGATTTCGTCCAAGGCCTGCCGACCGGCATAGACCTTTATGTCAGGCAGGTCACTCATCAGCCCTTTCAGCTCGTCGTAGCGTTGTTCGTTGGCAATGACGATAGCGGCAGGCTTGAACTTGTGGGCCTGTTCGGCTAACAGTTCTACCTTGTTGTTGGCCGTCAGGCAGTACACCTCATAGAGGTCGCTATGTTCCTCGATGACTTCGAGGGCCTGAGTACCTATCGACCCCGTAGAGCCGAGGATGGCAATTTGTCGTTTCTTCATATATCTAATAACCCTTCTGGGATGTTCATGATAATCTTCCGTTGCTCCATGTCGATGTCTTCAATCAGTTCGTCGTTGGCCGGTATCAGTGTGCCGTCCTCCAATTCAAAGAGCAGGTTCTCGGTGGTGTCGTCAATGCTGGCAACACGTCCCACCGTCCCCTTCGCTTCGACGATGTCGAAGCCTACCAGACTGGCCAACGAAGGCTGCTTGCCTGCTTCATCGGCCAAGTCACGGGGAAAGAAGACATTACAGCCCGTCAGTTCTGCCGCCCGCTGCTGGGTATCGATGTCGCAGAACTTCACCAGACAGACCGTATCGCTGCGGAAGCGGTACTCCTCCATGAAGAAGGGCACCAAGATACCATCGATGTCCAGCACGAGGTATTCGGCATCGACGCGGTCGAAGATGTCGTCATCAAACTGAAACGACACCTCGCCCTTGACACCGTGCGTCTTACCCAGGCGGCCTATCTTGTAAACGTCTTCCTGTTTAATCATATTCTAGTTTTTCTAGTCATACTAGTGATACTAGTTCTACTAGCTTATTCTCTCTATTTTCGCACCGAGGGCATTCAGACGCGCCTCGATGTTTTCGTAGCCGCGGTCTATCTGCTCGATGTTGCTGATGGTGCTGGTGCCCTTGGCACTCATGGCTGCTATCAGCAGGGCGATACCGGCACGGATGTCAGGACTCGACATGCGCTGAGCACGCAGCGTCAGCTTGCGGTCGTGACCGACCACCACGGCACGATGCGGGTCACAGAGAATAATCTGGGCACCCATGTCGATGAGCTTGTCAACGAAGAACAGGCGGCTCTCAAACATCTTCTGGTGAACAAGCACAGAACCGCGGGCCTGCGTAGCCACCACGATGAGTACTGACAACAGGTCTGGAGTGAGTCCCGGCCACGGTGCATCGGCAAATGTCATGATGGTACCGTCGATGAAGGATTCCACGACATAGTGTTTCTGGCGGGGAACGAACAAGTCGTCGCCATCTACATTGATCTTGATGCCTAACCGACGGAAAGTCTCGGGAATGATGCCAAGGTCTTTCAGCGAGACGTCCTTGATACGTATGCCGTCGCCGCACATGGCGGCCATGCCGATGAAGGAGCCTACCTCAATCATGTCAGGCAGCAGGCGGTGCTCCGTACCATGCATGTGGCGGACACCAGTGATGGTCAGCAGGTTACTGCCAATGCCGCTAATCTGGGCTCCCATGCGGTTGAGCATGTGGCACAGCTGCTGGATATACGGTTCACAGGCCGCATTATAGATGGTCGTGGTGCCCTCGGCCAAGACTGCTGCCATGATGATATTGGCCGTACCGGTCACGGAGGCCTCATCGAGCAGCATGTAGCTGCCCTTCAGCCGCTTGGCAGTAATTTCATAGACGTTACGGTCGGGAATGTGCGTAAATTTGGCTCCCAGTTCCCTGAATCCCAAGAAGTGCGTGTCCAAACGGCGACGGCCAATCTGGTCACCACCGGGCTTAGTCACAACGGCTTTGCCCATGCGTCCCAACAGCGGACCGATCATCATGACAGAACCGCGCAGCTGGGCACACTTGCTGACGAACTCATCGCTCGCCAGATAGTCCATATTGAGTTCATCAGCCTGAAACGTAACGGTTTTCTCCCCTCCCTCGGAGGGACTGGGGGAGACTTTCACACCAATATCCTTCAGCAACTGGATGAGGTTGTTGACATCGCGGATGTCAGGAATATTGTGAATGGTGACAGCCTCATCCGTCAGCAACGTGGCACAGAGAACCTGCAGTGCTTCGTTCTTGGCACCCTGCGGAGTGATGGTTCCGCTCAACAGGTGACCGCCTTCTATCTTGAATGATGACATGGGCAATTGGGAGTTGATAATTTATAATTGAGAATTGACAATTGACGATTGAGAATTGACAATTATTTCTTACGTTTCCGCTTGCCGCCACCTTCCTGGGATGACGAGTTGCCCCCTACCCGCTCAAAACGGAACGTGCTGAGGTCCAGCTGTATCTTGCCATCGGTAAAACGGGCCAGGTCATCAGCCACCTTCTCGTCTTCTATGGAGCCATGTCCCCACGTAGCCAGGTCACGCTTCATCTGGTTGGCAGTCAGTCGTACCAACTCGTCGCGCTCCTGACCTTCGGGCATCTCCTTCAGCTTCTCAAACAGCTCCGTCAGCAGACGGCCGTAATGACGCAGGTGAGCCTGGCCAGTATTCTGAGGGCGGGTCATCGGCTGCGGCTTGGTCTGTATCTTTTCTGCATTGCTGACGTCGAAAGGCCAGTCAATGTCCAACTGCTTGTGGCTCATCAGGTACAGGTGGTCCCAGAGCGTCTGCTCATAGTCGCTGCTATCACTGAGTGAAGTGTTCTTGCTCTCCATGAGGTGCACAATGGTATGTGCACATCTCAGCCGCTCCTCCTTTGTGGGCAGGCTGACGGCATACTCCACCATCTTCTGTATCTCGCGACCATATTCCGGCATGACAAGCTGGTCACGTTGGGTGTTGTAGTCTAATCCTTTAATATCCATAATATTACGCTTTTCATTTTTCACTTAAAGTAGCGGCTTTGACTTGATGGCCACGAAGTCCTTCAAGTAGAAGGGAACAAAATAGGCCACATCCTCGAACTGCTCGTTGAGGAACCGCTTCTCAGCCAGCGGCTGCATCCATTTTGCCAACGGCTCTATGCCCTCGATGAAACGGGCGTTGGGATGGTCGATGATGTCCATACACTTCTTGGCACCATTGCCGAAGAAATAGACGGGACGCTCGTCTAACCACGCCTTATAGGTGTCAGCAGTCACCACGTCAGCCCTGACTTCCCGCACAACCTTCAGTGCACGGTCGTACAAGGCGGAATACACCTCCATCCTTCGTGCGTCAATCATCGGACACAGCAGCGGCAAGGCCTCCCCCGACCCCTCCGAGGGAGGGGAGCAAGATTCCCCTTCTTCGGAGGGGCTGGGGGTGGCCAATTCTCTCAACAGTACTGGCACACACATCAGTTCCAATGTGGGCACGGCAATCAGCTTGAGGTCACGACCGCAGCAGATGCCTTTGGCCATCGACACGCCGATGCGCAGTCCTGTATAGGAACCGGGACCACAGCTCACGGCCACGGCGTCGAAGGGAATGGCGTGGTTGTCGGTAAACGACAGTGCCTCGTCAATCATCGTCCCCAAATGTTCGGCACCAGCACCGTGTTCGCCCGTTTCTTTCTGTTCAAAGATGCATTGTCCGTTCTCCGAAACAGCCACTGAACAGACGTTCGTACTGGTCTCTATATGTAGAATACAAGCCATCAGATTCTTATACCTTATATTATTATAGCTTGCAAAGGTACGAAATATTCTTCCAATTCGTGCATGTTTCAAAGTTTTTTTGTACCTTTGCAACCATAATTAAGAAAAACAAGTAAATATGATACAGTCAATGACCGGCTACGGAAAGACACTCGTAGCCTACAATGGTAAGAAAATCTATGTAGAAATCAAGTCGCTGAACTCCAAACAGCTGGACTTGACAACACGTATTGCCCCACTCTATCGGGAGAAGGAAATGGAAATCCGGCAGATAGTTGCTGAAAAGCTGCTGCGCGGAAAAGTGGAACTGGCACTGTGGATTGAGAAAGACGCCTCCACAGAGGCTGCCGTCGTCAATACGGCACTGATGCAGAACTATTACGAACAGCTGAAAAGCTTTGCCGACCAGAACCAACTGGCTGACGGCACCGACTGGCTGCAGACGCTGACCCGTATGCCCGACGTGCTGACCAAGACGGAGGCTGAGGTGCTGGATGATGCAGAATGGGTGGCTGTCAAACAAGGTGTCTGCGAGGCCGTTCAGCATCTGGTAGATTTCCGTACCCAGGAGGGTGCCGCCTTGGAGAAGAAGTTTGCCGAGAAGATTGACAACATCGAACGCCTGATGCTCAGCATCGAGCCCTACGAGAAGGGCCGCGTAGAAAAGATACGCAGCCGCATCACCGACGGCCTGAAACAGATTCCCGAGGCAGATTACGACAAGAACCGCCTGGAACAGGAGCTCATCTACTATATCGAGAAGCTGGACATCAGCGAAGAGAAGCAGCGCCTGACCAACCACCTGAAATACTTCCGCGAGACGATGGCCGACCAGCCTGGACAAGGTAAGAAGTTAGGATTCATCGCCCAGGAGATGGGACGTGAGATCAACACTACGGGCTCGAAGTCGAACCAGGCCGAGATGCAGAACATCGTCGTCATGATGAAGGACGAGCTGGAGCAGATCAAGGAACAGGTACTGAATGCGCTGTAAGGCCTCCCCCGACCCCTCCGAAGGAGGGGAGTAAGCACCAATGAAGTTAAAAACGGAATGGGAAAGAAGCTCTATAGAGGATATGAGACGGCAGGATATGCCTACAACTTGTTAAAAGGCTTCGTTAAAGACCATCGGCGTTACCAGACTCCTGCTGAAGCTGCCTTATGGGAAGTGTTACGTGGAAAACAGTTCGGTATCAGCATGGATTTGAAGTGCTACGGTTTACAAATGACGAAGTAATTGGTAATACAGAACAAATAATCAAAAAAATAAGAGAGGTTATGGACAGTCAACCAACAATAGCAACTAACAACAACGCGCCAGCCACTCCCCTCCTTCGGAGGGGTCGGGGGAGGCTTCTGATTTTTAGTGCTCCCAGTGGCAGTGGAAAATCGACCATCGTGAACTGGCTGATGCAGGAACACCCGGAGTTGAAACTGTATTTCTCCATTAGTTGTACCAGCCGTGCCCCTCGCGGTACGGAGCAGAATGGGGTGGAGTATTTCTTCCTGACCCCAGAGGAGTTTAAGGAGAAAATTCAGAATGACGAATTTCTTGAGTATGAAGAGGTCTATGAAAACCGATTCTACGGAACGCTGAAACAACAGGTTGAGAACCAACGAGAGGCAGGCCAAAACGTAGTCTTTGATGTTGACGTTAAGGGTGGCGTGAACATCAAGAAATACTATGGTGACGAGGCGTTGAGCCTGTTTATTCAGCCTCCTTCCGTCGAGGAATTGCGTCGTCGTCTGGAAGGTCGTGGCACGGACACACAAGAGGCTATCGAGCAGCGTCTGGCCAAGGCTGAATACGAGATGACGTTTGCTTCTCAGTTCGACCACATCATCGTGAACGACGATTTGGAGACTGCCAAGCAAGAGACATTGAAAGTAATTGAAAAATTCTTGGCCTCCCCCAACCCCTCCGAAGGAGGGGAGATGCCCTAAAATAGAATTGCCCCATGATGGACAACACAGAACCCCCCATCGCGCCAGCCACTCCCCTCCTTCGGAGGGGTCGGGGGAGGCTCTGCATCTTCGGCGGCTCCTTTAATCCCATCCACTGTGGTCATATTGCCTTGGCACAGGCCGTGCAGAAGCAGTGCGGACTGGATGAGGTGTGGCTGATGGTGTCGCCACAGAATCCGCTGAAGAGAAATGACTCGGACTTGCTGGACGACCAGCTGCGACTGCAGATGGCACAGAAGGCCCTGGAGGGTGTCGAGGGGGTGAAAGCCTGCGACTATGAGTTTCACCTGCCCAAGCCCAGCTATACATGGAACACCCTGCAACACCTGACGAAAGACTATCCCGACAACACCTTTATATTATTAATAGGTGGCGACAACTGGGCACACTTCACCCGATGGCGCCACTGGAAGGATATTCTGCGCCACCACGACATCATCGTCTATCCCCGTGAGCAGTACCCGGGCACCATCGATGTTCCCCTGCTGCCCGTGTCAAGCACGGAAATCAGGGAACGGGTCAAAGCAGGAAGAAGTATTGAGGGACTGGTGCCAGCCAGCATTGTCAGTGATGTGGAGCGCTACTACCGGTAGTCGTAGCGTCCCGTCATCTTCCTGATTCTGTGTTCTACCGCCTTTTTGATTTGTCCGAAGTTGCCGCAGCGCAGGTTGCGGTATAGCTCTTCCATGCTACGGGCCACCTTCACCCAAGGATGCCCCCACCCCATGATACGATAGACACGCTGTTTGTATGCCACATTCTCGATGACATACTTCGGATGGCGCAAGGGCCACGTCAGCTCATGACTGGGCAGCGTGAGCAGGCGTTGCATGGCTTTCGGCAGTGTTTTCAATGAACTTTGGAAATGGGCAGACTCCTCGCTGACGGCAGTATTCTGAATGAGATTTTTCGTAGGCACAATGGTCAGTCCGCTGTTCAGCACACATGCCGACCATATAAGTGTTTCGTAGATGGCATCACCTGTCTCTTTGTGCTTCATCA
>JAEEGL011375073.1_pt1 | contig 16312 bp, 13 predicted proteins | sample 9134231 | NCBI WGS metagenome assembly JAEEGL01 (sample SAMN16246548, study PRJNA631951) | gut metagenome | biome: gut microbiome; feature: rumen; material: fiber-attached | host: Bos | place: Iran: Karaj | collected 2018-10
AGATCCTGCTTTTCAACGACGTCACCCGTTCACTTCTCCGCGAGATCGCGGGGCACGCCGCCACCGGCGCCTTTTCCACCTTCAAGATCTCCAGCTATCCCGCCAACTTCCTCAACGCCGGCCAGTGCCTCTTTGCGGTGGATTCCACCGCCGGCGCCACCTGGATGGGAAGCCGCGCGCCGCTGGCCGACATCAGCCCCGACCGGTTCCGGGAATTCGAGACCGCGGTCTATCCGGTGCCGCAGACCGATCCCGAAAACCCCGTGATGATCTCCCAGGGGCCGTCGCTCTGTCTTTTCAACAAGGAGGATCCCGGCGAGGTCCTGGCCGCGTGGCTCTTCGCCTCCTATCTCCTTTCCAACGACGTGCAGATCGCCTATGCGGAGACCGAAGGATACGTGCCGGTCACCGAAAAAGCCCACGCCGATCCCGGCTACCGGGACTATCTCGCCCACGAGGGGAGCGACGACCCCCGGTATTACGACGTCAAGCTCAAGGCGTCGAAGCTGCTGCTTTCCCATCTTGACGACACCTTTGTGACGCCGGTCTTCAACGGCTCCACCTCCCTCCGGGACGCGGCGGGACAGCTTGTCGAAAACACGGTGAAATCGGTGAAGCGGAAGGAGACGGTGGACGACGCGTACTTCACGAAGCTTTTCACCGACGTCACCGCGCTCTACCGGCTGAAATCGGCCGGCGGGGGTCCTCTTCCCGCGGGATCGGTGGTCCTGCTCGCCTCTCTCGGCGGCGCCTGGGCGGCGATCGGCGGCGTGTGGGTCTCCGGTTTGATAAAAAAACGCAAAAAAGAGAGACAAAATTAAGCAGTATTTCCCTTGATTTCTTTCGGTCCCGCGCTATAATAAAGATAATCGCCCAAAGCGAAATACTCTTCAAAGGAGATTCCGTATGAAAAAGCTGTTTGCCCTTCTGCTCGTCGCCGCCATGGTGCTGGCTCTCGGCGCCTGCGCGAAGAGCACCGACAACAAAGCCATGAGCTACGCCGAATACGACGCAGCCGAGCTCCAGACCGCCGTGACCGTCGAGACCTACGTTCAGGCCAAGCAGTCCTGGTGGGACAACAAGGCCACCATCTACACCCAGGACAAGGAAGGCGGATACTTCCTTTACGAGATGCCCTGCACCGAGGAAGAATTCAACGCCCTGGTCCCCGGCACCAAGATCCGCGTTTCCGGTTATAAGTCCGAATGGTCCGGCGAGGTCGAAATCACCGACGCCAAATTCGAGATCATCCCGGGCGACACCTACGTCGCGGCTCCGAAGGACGTCACGAGCCTTGTCGGCACCGACGATCTGATCAAGAACCAGAACCTGTTCGTGTCCTTCAAGGGCATGACCGTGGAAGCCTACGACGAGTCCGGCGCGGCCTTCGCTTACAAGAACGACGCCGACAAGACCGACGACCTGTATTTCAAGGTTTCCAAGGACGGCAAGGTCCTCTCCTGCTGCGTCGAATTTTATCTCACCGGTCAGGACACCGACGTCTATAAGGCCGTCGAAGGCCTGAAGGTCGGCGACGTGATCGACCTGGAGGGTTTCCTCTACTGGTACGAGGGTGCGAATCCGCACATCACCTCCGTCAAGCCGGCCGCCTGAGTCTTTCGGGCCGGAAAAACGGTCTCCCGCCCCGGGCGCGTTTCGTAAGGAAGCCGCTTTGAGGGAGCGGTTACCGGCAAAACGAACAGGAAACCGGCGTGACCGATGCGGTCACGCCGGTTTTGTCTCACGGGTCCGGACTGCGGGATGCGGGGACCGGCAAAGCGGCGCCGTATCGTGCCGCCGCCGTGCGTCACGAGAACCTGTCGATCAGCGCTTTCAGCAGCAGCCCCGCGGCGGGTTCGCCGGCAAGATTGCCTTCGACGGCAAAGCAGTTGAAGATCAGCTCGCCTTCGCCGCGGCGAAAACCGCTCAGCACGTGAGCCGCGCCGTAGGCGTCCTCAAAATCATGATACCCCGTATAGAACGCCGGGCAGATGACGCGGTCCGGCGTCTTTTTTGTCTCCAGGGCGGGGTGCGGGAAGGTCTGCCCGAACCGCGGGAAATCCACCAGTCCCGGTCCGAAGCAATCGAACACGGCGTCCGGCGTCATCACGCATTCCTTGTGATAGAGCCAGTCGGGGCGGTTCCGCATGGCAAGGTCCTCCGCGACGCCCGTTCCGGAGAGGAGCTCCGGCCGGTCGAGGAAGAGCTGCGCGTTGAGGAAGACGGCCTTTGCGCCGCGTCCGGCAGCCGAAAGGACCGCGTCAAACTGCGCGTCCGTAAGCTCTTTGCCGACGAGCAGGAGTCCGCCGTCCGGCGTCGTCTCGCTGACGCGCACGCCTCTGGACAGCAGATGCGCCTTCGTCTCCGGAGCAAGCCCGACGGCACAGAGCTTTTTCGTCTGCGGCACCGCGTCCGCCGGGTCCGCCACGTAAAACGAAACCGCGTTCCCCGCGGGGGAGCCGCCGTCGCGCAGAAATGCCGTAAAGGTATACTTTCCGGCCGGCCAGTCGGGCAGGACGGATCCCTTGAAGACCGGTACGGCGAAGGCGTCGTCCCGGATCTCAAACCGTCGGGAAAAACGCAGGACCGTCCCTTTTGCGCCCTGCACCGAAAAGTCCGCGGCGTACGCGCCCGGCCGCAGGACCCCGTCGTTCGCCAGCACCGCCTCAAATTCCGCCGGCTCTCCCGCATAGCAATGGGGCTTCGCGAACAGGCAGAACCGCAGCGGCGCCCAGCCGTCGCTGACCGCGTCGAACATACCGGGCTTGAACCGGCGCCAATAGGTCCACAGCCCTTCGCCGCACATACCGTGGTCGAGCAGTCCCGTCAGGCTGTAGCCGCAGAGCTGCGGGTTGGACCGGATCACGTTGAAATCCCGCAGGCGCGCGTCCGCGTTGAGCCGCTGGCTCTCGCGCAGCATCATTTCCGGATCCGGCCAGACCGACGCGAGCCCGAACCGTTCCCAGTCGCGGCGCAGAGCTTCGCTCTGACGCTTCACCCAGGACGCGTCCTCCAGGTCTTCGCTCAATCCCGCCTGCTTGAATCGCTGCCACTCGTCGATCACGTCGAACGCGGCGCCGGTGCCGAATTCTGAGAGAAAGACCGGGCGGGAACCTCTGCCCAGCGTGCGAAGCATGCGGGTGTGTTTCCCGCTCATCGGCACGGCGGGATAGCTGTGGAAATCCCCCGCACCGGACCGGGAGGCGCAGCCGTCTTCGGTCAGCAGGCCGGTTTCGCCCTCCAGCCCCCAGAACGGCTCCCAATCCCAGGAACCGGGGTTGGAACCGGAACCGATCTCCTGCCGGTTGTCGAACCGTCCGCTGTTCAATAGGATCAGCCGCGTAGGATCCAGCGCTCTTGCGCGGGGCAAAAAGCGCACGGCGTTTCCGAAGACCGCGTTGTCGGCCGTTTCGTTGAGCAGACCCCAGATCACCACCGAGGGGTGGTTCCTGTCGCGGCGGATCATCGCTTCCGTGCACACGTCGAAGCGGCGAAGCATCGCCGCTTCGTCGCCCACGGCATAGCCCCCTTCGCCGAGACACCACGAGGCGAGGCATTCCTCATATACCAAAAGTCCGATCTCGTCGCAGAAGTCGAGCTGTTCCTTGCGGAAGAGCCCCGCGATGGAGCGCAGCATGTTGAAGCCGCAGGCCTTGGCGTAATAAAAGTCCTGCCGCGTCATGGCGGGGACGGCGGGCAGCATCTGTCCCGCGGGGAACGCGTTGCCCGAATGCGCGGATCTGATGAATATCTTTCTGCCGTTGAGAGTAAACCACCCGTCCTTCACCCGGAAATCCCGGAAACCGAACTGCTCCGAAACGGCGCTTTCCCCGAAATCCGTCGTCAGGGAAAGCTCCGCCCGGTACAGGTACGGATCGTCCACGTCCCACAGCCGCCGGTCCGGCACGGCGAGCGAAAGCGCGGCGGCGTTTTCCCCCTCGTGCAGAAGGACGGTTTCCTCCGCGGCGGCCGAAAGCCGCCCCAGGGTTTTGTCGTACACACGTAAGGTCAGCCTGGCGGGAATCCCGGTCCGCGCGCTCAGCCGCAGCGACGCGCGCGCGGTGAGGACGCCGGTTTCCGGGTCCCCCGTAAAGAACGCGTCGTCGATACGGGCGGCGGGCAGCGCCTCCAGCGTCACGGGATACCAGATCCCGCCGTGATTGAGGCTGGAGCCGGCCCGTTTTTTGACCGTTTTGTTCCGGTTCGGCACGTTCGTGACGTTCAGCCCGTCGATATCGCGGTCTGTGGGGTTGACCACGCGCACGGCGAGCAGGTTCTCCGCTCCGTTCTTCAGCAGGTCCGTCACGTCGAACGAAAACGGGACCTCGCCGCCCTCGTTTTCGCCGAGGAAACGGCCGTTGAGCCACACGCCGGCCTTGTAATCCACGCCCTCAAAGCGCAATAGGATCCGGTCTCCGGGCCGCAGCGAGAGCGCGGGCGTCAGCCGGTTCCAGTAAAACGCGACGCCGTGATAACCCGGAAAGGTCTCCTGGATGACGGAAGGCACGACGGTCTGTCTGGCTGCGGACGACACGGCCGCCGTCCAGCCTTTTGCCGCCCCTTCGTCGGTTTCGTCTTTGTCGATCAGCCATTCGGTCAATCGGATCGTTCGGCAGGCAGTCATCGGCAAATCGTTTCCCCTCTTTCTTTGAACTTCAAAACAGGCCGGATTCTTATACCGGTTTTTTTGCCGCAACACAAGACGGCCGCAGGATCAGAGCAGACGGCGCCCTTCGCAAAACGCAGTCAGCATCTCCGCGATCCGTCTGTGGCCCGCCGCGTTCGGATGGCATCCGTCCAGCGTAAAGCGCGCTTCGTCCACGTCGGAATGTGCGGCGTCCGCCTTGAAATCACGGAACAGATCCAGCACAGGGATCCGGTTTTCCCCGCAGATCCGACGCAGCACGCTCACGTAATCGGCGAGCGTGCATCCGACGAAATTGCGCTGATCCGTGTTGTGCCTGCTGCTTGCAAGCGCGTCTTTCCCTCCGAGGTAATTGCCGACGCCACGCATCTGATACGGCGTGATGAATACGACCGGGACGCCCGGATATTTTCCCTTCAGCCCGAGGCACAGATGCCTTACCGCGTTGAGAAAATAACGATCGTCCTCCGAATCCTCCGGAGCGATCGGCGCATCGGTCCAGAAATAGTCGTTCGTCGCTCCGAACACGACCGCCAGATCTGCGGCCTCCATCGCCGCGTAGCGGTCTATAAAGGCGGTGCCGTCGGTTTTGCTGAGACCGGCGCGCGCCATCAGCGTTCCGGTAATGCCGTAATTGATTTCCTTTGCCCCCGCCATTTTGCAAAAAACCGTTGAATAACGGTCTTCTGCATGATCGAGGCCATAGCCCATTGTGATACTGTCCCCCAGAAAAATCACGCGCCTCGCCATTTCGCCTTCGGCCTCCTCCGCATGCAAATCCGCGTATTTTTGAACCGCGTATCCGGTCCGTGACGCCAGCCGGTTTTTCAGCGCGGCGGCGCGCCCGCTCCGGCGCCCCGTTCTCCCGGTGCGTTTGTCCGTCGTTCGCCGCGGCCGGCAGCTCCGTCATACGTTTTCTGTATTATAGCAGAAGAGGGTCCGGCGCGCAACGGAGAAACGGCGGGGCCCTCTCCGGATACCCGGTTTCCGGAGAGGGCCCCGCCGTTCTTTCTTTGAATATCCGCCCGAAGGGCGCGTCGTTTTGGAGTCCTGCCGTCAGACGCTTCTCCGCTCTTCCTCGAGCCTCTTGATCTCCCTGCGGTTCTCCGCGATCCTCGTCTGCAGTTCCGTGATCCGCTCCTGCACGGGCTCCCGCAGTTTCCTGCTCTTCCGCAGGAAACGGACCTGGAAGAACGCGATCACGCCAATGGCGAGGAAGCAGGCCGCCCAGGCGTACTGAAGGATGGGCGTCTGATCAAAAATGTGCCTGAACACCAGGATGCAGAGGATGTCTGCGATGGCGAAAAACAGAAGGGCGAAATAGACCGGGATCAGGACCGGCTTGACGTTCTCCGCCTTGATCCGCGCCTGATAAAAGGCGCGCTTCTCCCGGTGCTCCGCTTCCAGCTTCGCATTCTCTTCGTTGAGGACGTCGATCCGGCGGTCCAGGTCCCGGAGCTTCCCGGTCTCCTCGGCCGTATACACGCGATTATTGACCCGGTTGAATTCTTCCAGGATCTGTCTCTGTCTTTCCTCTTCGATTGCGATCCTTCTTCTTTCCTCCCCGGAAAGGACTCTCTCCTTGTTTTCCGACGACATATCAGGGATCACGTACCTCTCTTGTTCCGTTTTCTTCCGCGATTCCGGCTTTGCCGGTTTGTCGCTTCCGGTTCCTCCGGCAATCGCCGGATTCGTTTTCAGCGGTCCGAAATCCGCCGCCTGCCTGCTGCGGGCGCCGGTCAGTCGAAGAGCGCTCCGCTCTTTTCGTATACGGCGAGCAGGTTTTCATAAAGCTGCTCCGCAGATTCGCTCGACCCCTGGATCATGACCTCCGCAAGGGCCTTCCCCGCCGCCTGATCGGAAAGATACGCATAGCCCACGTCGGTCACCTCGTCATAGAGCGCTTTCGCATCCGGCCGATCCGCCGCATAAAGATTCGAAATCTGTTCCAGTCCTATGTCCAGAGATTCCCTGACGACCTCGAGACGGGTCGGGAAGGAATAATACGCCGCGTCGTCCTGCGCATAGAGTTCTTTCTGCCCCATACACCAGACGATAAAGTTCCATGCAGATTCCTGCTTTTCGGACGCCGCCGGGATCATAAACCCCGCGCTGACGTAGGCGGTGCGGATCTCCTTTGTTTGCCCCGGAGTGTACGGTATGGCGCCGTAGAACATATTCTCATTGGGTTCCGTACCGACGTAATAGAACGCGGCGTTCTTTTTGTCCGTCATCCGGTTTTCCATGATGGCCAGCGGATAGCTGTATCCGCCGCCGAGATTCTCATAATGGAGTGCGGCCTTTTCCGCCAGCACGTCCCACATAGTGACCGGCTGATCCAATGAAATCCATTGATAGTAGTCCGGATTCTTCGCCTGTTTCCGGTAAACCTCCAGCACGCGCAGGAACACTTCGGCGTTGGTCCCGTCCGCAACCCGTTCCGGATTGGGGAAATTCCCTGCCCCATACACAATACTCACGTCGTGGGGAATGTCCTGATACCCCCATTTGTTCGCGAACAAATCGATCTTGCATCCTTCCGCCTTGGACCAGAAGCTTTCGTAATCCGCGAGATCCGCTTTGCCGGGCGTGTTTTGCGCGGCGCTGGTGCTTTCATCTCCAAACACCGTGGGAAGTACGTAGGCCAAAGGCAGAATATACTGCTTGCTGCCGAGCCGCCCCGCCGCCATGACGTTTTCCACATAAGCGTTCTCGTCATAATCCTGATCCCGAGACATGAAATCGGCCAGATCCGCATATTCGCCGTTCGCCATATCGTGATAAAGATCCGGCCGGATCTCGGTCCAGATATGATCGAACAATACGACGTCCGGCGTTTCCTTTGCCCTGGTCTCGGCGTTGTTTTTGACCAGCCGGATTTCCACCTTGCCTTTTCCCTGTTCCTGGTACTTTTCTGCAAGCTTTTTCATGGCTTCGGTGAAACCGATCCAGCCATTGCTTTCCCTTGCCGCTGAATTCTCCTCATTAATCGGAAGTTCAAGTACGATGGGTTGATTGTTGTTTTTGTCGATTTTGCCTTTTCCCCCCTCCGCAGAGCATGACGTCAGAAGCAGCAAAGCCCCAAAGGTCAAAGCCAAAACGCGCACGAAAAACCTCTTTTTCATTTTTCCCTTCTCCTTTTGCGATTCCGGTTTGTCGCCGGTTTCCCCGTTCATTCTATGACGATCAGGGATACCGAACAGCAGGACGTAAACTCCAAAAGATCGCTGCTGCCGAACACGCCGACGTAGGTCTTGGTGTAGTTCGGCAGGATATTCTCCTTATTCATGATCCACGCGATCATGACCTGATCTCCCTTCAGAAGATCCTCGCCCTCGATGACGTAGGTTACGTCGGTATCGTCGTAAGACTTGCCGTAGTAGGTGACGCGCACCGCGTCGGGTCTTCCCACGTCCTCAAGAAATTCCGCCAGCGTGATCCCGTCCACGCGGAAACTCACCCGTCCGCCGGTACTGCCGTTCGGCGTGCGGTTCTTGTAGGAATTCCTGTAATCGTAACGGACGAACATGCTGACCAGCATATGGGAAAGCGCATGCTTTTCGGCATCTTCTCTCGTATAGACCGTCTTCTCCGCGCCGTCCACCGTCAGGGACCATGTGATCTCGTCCAGTTCTTTCTGTTTGCCGGTACAGGAGACAAGCGATACAAGGATCGCCGCGGCAAAAAGCAGCGCGATCCCCCCCCGGATCAAAGGTCTTTCGGGACGAATGCAGCTCATCACAGTTTCCCCTCCTTTTTCCGGAATACAATTCCCTCATTTTTATTGTATCATCAAATGCGGCGCACAGATTCGTTTCGGGACGAAACGCGTATTTTGCGGGCTGAACTGCCGCTTCCGGTACGGCGGGAGCGCGTCCTTTCTCTTCCCTTGCCGCGCCTCCTTTCCCCACAGGGCTTCCGCCTTGCGGGGTCCCCGATCAGGAAGAGGAAGACGGAGGGATCGGAGTCTCTCCTTCCATGAAAGCGGCGAATGCAGCGTACGTCCGTACGGTTCCTCTGCCGGGCGAAACGATCCCTCCGTCAGCCGGCGCGGCTGACGGCTCCCTTTGCGCAGGGGAACCCGGCCGGGAGCGTATGATCCCGGAAATCTGCGCCGTCCCGGTACTCACCCCTGCGCGGGCGTTTCCACGTAATACTGCGCCTGTGCGTTCCAGAGAGAAGCGTATTTCCCGCTGCGGGCAAGAAGCTCCTCGTGCGTTCCCACCTCGACGATCTTTCCGTGATCGAATACCGCGATCCGGTCGCAGAAGCGGGTGGAGGAAAGGCGATGGGATATATAGAGCGTGGTGTGTTTCCCCGCGATCCTGTTGAAATTTTCATAGACCTCGGCCTCGGCCAGAGGATCCAGAGCCGCCGTCGGCTCGTCCAGCAGGATAAAGGGGGAATCGCGGTATACCGCCCGGGCCAGGGCGATCTTCTGCGCCTCCCCGCCCGAGATCTCCACCCCGTTTTCATCCAGCGTCTTGTATAATACCGCGTCCAGCGGCAGATGCGCAAGATCGTGCCCCACGTCCCGGAGGATCCTTTCGGCCCTTTCCCGGTCGAGGGTCTTTCCCGCCGCCACGTTTTCCCCCACCGAATAGGGGAAGAGCGCGAAATCCTGAAACACCGCCGAAAAGATCTCCAGATAATCCCGCGGCCGGTATTTCCGGATATCCACGTCGTTGAGAAGGATCGTCCCCTCGCCCGGATCGTAAAGGCGGCAGAGAAGCTTGATGAAGGTGGTCTTGCCCGAGCCGTTTTCGCCTACGATGGCCAGTCTTTCGCCCGTGCGGAAGCGGAAGGAGACGTCTGAAAGGGCCTCGGTCTCGCTGCCCGGATAACGAAAGGAGACCTTCCGGAACTCGATCTCGTATTTGCCGTCCCGGCGCTTTTCGGTGGTGAGGGTCCCCTTGTACATGGGATCCTCCAAATCGTTGAAGGAGAAGACCCGGTCGAGGTAAAGGGTATTGACCCGCACCGTTCCCATCGTCTTGAGAAGCGTCCCGATCCCGCGGGAAAGGCCGGTGACCGCCCCCGCGTACCGGGCGACGGAGCCGACGCCGTAGGCGCCCGCCCAGGCCTTCAAGGCTGCCAGCGCGTAGACGAGTCCGGTGAAAACTCCGGCGATCACCTCCGAAAGCGCCGTGAGGAGTCCCATCGGGCCCTTCGCCATCCTGCTCATGTATCCTTTATCCACTTCGTAGATCCCCGGTTTTTGGTGATCCATCCCTTTTTCGTAAAAACGCCGGAGGGGATTCAGGTCGTAAAGGCGCACGTCGCCGGCCATTTCCTTTTCCACCATACGGAAGCCGAAATAGGAAAACCTCCTGTTGCCCATCTGCGGGTCGTCGTCCTTGGGAACGCTTTGCCAGTAGGACTCCGCTTTGTTCGCCGCCGCGGGGGAAAGCAGGGTGAAAAGGAGCAGGAGCGCGACGCTTCCCCCGGTGATCCAGGGGGAATTGAGCCAGAGAAGCTTCCCTCCCTCCGGGATCCTCTGGAGGAAAAAGCCCGCCGTGAGCGCCGCGGCTCCCAAAAGATCGAACGCCGCCTCCCAGAAATCGCAGAAAGCCATGGTACTCCGGGCGAGGCCCCAGCCCGCCCAGTTGAAGTCCCCGTAGATCTCCTGCGCCGAAGCCACGGTCGCGGGCCGGTCAAAGACCTCGTAGTCCATATCGAGCATTTTATCGTAGATACTCGCGCGCCAGACGGCGCTGGTGAGCACCGCCCAGGCGTCGAAGCGCGACTGGTTCACCCTTTCCAGAAGGGTATTGACCAGAAAGAGCGTTCCTCCGATCCCCAGGGTCAGAAGGATCAGAAGGAAAAGCTTATGAGGATCGCGCCCGAGGGCCAGTTCGTTGACCACCAGAGACGCGAGATAGAGATCGGCGTAGACCGCAGTCTTTTTGAGAAGGAGTCTTGTGATCTGAAAAAGGCGGTAACGGGGGATATGGTTTTCCACCATCGTCAGCGCCCGCCGCTGGTTTTTGACCGCGTGCCGCAGGGTGATCTTTTCTTTCTTTTCGCGCTTTTTCATGCCGGTTCCCCTTCCTCATAATACTTTTTCTGCACCGCGAAAAGCTCCGCATATTTTCCGCCCTTCGCCATCAGGCTTTCGTGATCCCCCTCTTCGGCGATCACGCCCTTTTCCAGGAAGAGGATCCGGTCGCAGAAGCGGGTGGAGGCCAGGCGGTGGGAAACATAGAGGGCGGCGCGTCCCTCGGTCATTTCGGCGTAGCGCCTGTACATCTCGCTTTCGGCGATGGGATCGAGGGCGGCGGTGGGTTCGTCCAGCGCCAAAACCGACCCTCCCTTATAGAGGGCGCGGGCCAGCAGCAGCTTTTGCGCTTCTCCCCCCGAAAGGCCGACCCCGTCCAGCCAGACCTCCTGGGTCAGGTGCGTGTCAAGCCCCTCGGGAAGCCTTTCGAGAAATTCCGAAAGTCCCGCTTTTTCCAGGCAGGCGCGTACCCTTTCCCGGTCGATCTCTCCGGCCGACGCCGCCACGTTTTCCCCCACCGTCACCGCAAGGGCCTTCACCTCCTGGAACACCGCGGCGATCAGACGATAGTACTCGCGCCGGTCATAGACCCGGATATCCTCGCCGTTCAGGGTCACTTTCCCCCCGGTGGGATCGAGAAGCCCGGTGAGAAGCCGGACCAGCGTGGTCTTGCCCGCGCCGTTGCCCCCCCCCCCCGCCAGCCTTCCCCCGGACCGGAGCGTACACGACACGTCGTGAAGCGAATCCTCTTCCGCGCCGGGATAGCGGTAGGAGACGTGGTCAAAGGTGATTTCAGCCCTCTTCTTCGCCTCCTCCGGGATGGGCTTGCCGCCCTCGAAGACAAAGGGTTCGGGATAGGAAAGGGATTCCCGGATCACCGAAAGCTCCACACACTGCTTCCGGAGGGTCGAGATCCCGCCGAGGATCCCGGCGACCCAGCCTGAAAAGCCGGTGACCGCACCGAAATAGAGCAGGAATTCGCTGACCGTGATCTCGCCCCGGATCGCCATAAGCGTGAGCAGGGCGTATGCGAGGCCGTTGCGCAGAAAGAAAAACAAAAGATCCAGAAGATCGCCCGGCAGACGGGCCCTTTCCATCCGGACCAGAAGATCCCTCTGGCCGAGAGTATCCTTGTCGGCTCTGTCCTTAAAAAAGCCTTGCAGCGAAAAGACGCGGATATCCTTGGCGGGCCTCGGTTCCTTCGCGACGCCCACCGAGTACCGCCGGTTCTTCCACGCCCTGTCCCATTCCTTCTGATGACGGTCAAGCCATCCGTCGGCATGCCTCGTGACGAAAAAGCTGATCGCCGCCATAACGGCCGACGCTCCGATCAGGACCGGATGCGCTCCGGTAAGAAGAAGAAGGTATATGATAAACCCCGTGATGCTTACCAGAAGGTTTTCCATGGTTTCCCACGTCGCCTCTCCCGGCGCGCTGTTGCCGCCGACCGCGTTTTCTGCGCGGGAATGGAGGCGGAGAAAGACCGTATCCATCGTATTGGGAAAGGACGTGGTCGCCATTTTGTCAGCCAGGTCCGAAACGATGGTGCTGCGGATCGCGATCTTGGGATACAGCATGTTCCCGCCGATATACCGGATAAGGGCGTTTGTCAGAAGCAATCCGCCCGCAAGGATCCCCACCGCGGCAAACAGCGAGGAAAGAGGCGCTCCGTTCGCAACCTTTTCCACCGTCACCGGCGGCAGGAAAAGCTCGAAAAGGCTCCTTCCCACCCGCAGAAGGATCAGCGCGAGGGTCAGAAGCGGAACGCGTTTCCACGTTTTCCACCCCCTCTTCAGAAACCAGATGCAGGTGGAAAGAGTCCCGAAGCGCGGTTTTTCGCGTTTTTGTTTCTTTTTGTGCCCGGTATCAGCCATAGACGTATCCCCCTCCTGTACTCTGTGCCGAAAGGGGGCGGACGATCCCCTTTCTCACGGCTTCATCTTAACATAAAAAAAAACGGAAAGGGCGATTTCGGGATAAATCGCTCCTTCCGGGGGATGAATCGTTACTGCGGAAGCAGGATCTCGGTGGTGAAGGCGCCGTCCTCCATGTTCCGGGAGATGTATCCGCCGAGTTTTTCCACCGTATCGTCGATCCGGCCGAGGCCGAGACCGTGATCGCCGCCCTTGGTGCTCTGCAGTCTGCCGAAGGGCATGGCCCGCTTTTTAACGGCGGTTTTGTTGAGGAAGGATATATAGAGCTGCGGGCCCTTCATATCCAGGTAAACCCGGATTATCCGCTCCTCTTCGGGCAGGAGAAGGCTCGCCTCGATGGCGTTGTCGAAGAGGTTGCCGAGGATGGTACAGAGCTCGATCTCCGGGATCCTGAGCTTCACCGGGATGTGCGCGTCGGCCGTGACCGCGATCCCTTTGGCCTGCGCCAGGGATATCTTGCTGTTGAGAATGGCGTCGGCCATGGGATTCCCGGTCTTGATCACGGCGTCCACCGTTTTCAGGTCGGTTTCCAGACCGTCGAGATATTCCCGGAGAGCGGGAAGATCGCCCGCCGCCGCCAGGGCCTTCATGGTCTGGATGTGATTGCGGTAGTCGTGCCGCCAGCCGCGCATCTTTTGATACATGTTGTCCACCTCGGCAAAATGCACGGCGGTCAGCTCGTTCTGGTAGGCGGCCAGCTTCTTTTCGGCGCGTTTCCCGAATAACGGCATCTTTATCCCCTTCCCCGTTCGATGATGGCACGATTCAAAAGCTCGTACTGCCCGCGGGGAAGCGGAAGACGCGTCCCGTCGGTCAGCGTGACCTCGTTTCGCGCGGTGCGCGAGACGAAAGCCAGGTTCAAAAGATACGATCTTCCGATCCGGAAAAAGCCCGCTTCGGGCGAAAGCTCCTTTTCCAGATCCCCGAGGGTCATGCGCTTCCGATGGATCTCCCGGGCGTGGATGGTCACGTCGTTGTGAAACACCTCGGCGTAAACGATTTCCCGGAGGGGGATCCGCGTGATCCCGTCCCGTTCCCGGAGATAGAGGGCGCGGTCGTCCTCCGCGATCTCCCGGCAGGCACGGTCCAGTACCTGAAAGAGCTTTTCCTTCGCAACAGGCTTCATCAGATAATGAAGCGCCGCCACGTCGTACCCCTCCAGAATATAGTCGGAGTAGCCGGTAACAAAGATGATCTTGACCTCCCGGTTTCCTTCCCGGACACGCTTTGCAAGCTCCACGCCGTCCATTCCCGGCATCTCCACGTCGAGGAAGAGAAGCGAAAGCCGCCGGTCGGCCTCATAGGCGAAGAGAAAGGCCTCGGCCGAGGAGTAAAGCGCAAGAGTAAGCTCTTCTTCCCTCTCCTCTGCCCATTCCCGGACGAGGGAGGAAAGATATTCCGCGTCGCGCAGATCGTCGTCCACCGCCGCCGCAAACAGACGCGCCATGGTTTTTCCCCCTTCGGTCTCTTTTTTATTATCCTATCACACTTCATTCTTTTTTGCAACAGACCGGTTTTTTCTTTCCTTTCCCCGGGATCTGTGATATAATACGAAAAAACAGTGCGTTCCCGCCTCCTCCGGGCCGGCGGGAGAAAGGACTCGAAGCATGAGATTTCTGATCGCGTCCGATCTGCACGGATCGGCTTATTTCACCCGTCTGCTCCTGGAACGGTTCCGGGAGGAAAAAGCCGACCGGCTTCTGCTTCTCGGCGATCTCCTCTATCACGGACCGCGCAACGCTCTTCCCCGGGAATACGATCCCGCGTCGACGGCGGCCATGCTGAACGAATACAGGGACGTGATCCTGGCGGTCAAGGGAAACTGCGACAGCGCGGTGGATCAGATGGTCCTGGATTTCCCCATCGAGGCGCCCTATCTCCTTCTCTTTGCCGACGGGTTCTCTCTCTATCTCACCCACGGGGACGTCTTTCCCCCCGAAAAGCCGATGCCGATGCCCCGCGGCTCCGCGTATCTTTTCGGCCACATCCACGTGCCGGTCAACGAAACGCGGGACGGGATCCTCTTCCTGAATCCCGGCTCCGCCGCGATCCCAAAGGGCGACAGTGTGAACAGCTACATGGTTTTTGAAAAAGGCGTTTTCACCTTTAAAAATATCAGCGGCGCGCCTTACGACGAGGCCGCGCTCCGCGCCTGACAAGCGCGGGAAAGGAGACGCATATGCGTATCGACGTGATCCCGGCGGGAGGACGGTATTTCCGCGCCAATCTCCATTGCCACACCACCGTTTCGGACGGGAAATTCACCCCGGAAGAGATCAAGGCGCATTACAAGGCGTACGGCTATCAGGTGGTGGCCTATACCGATCACCGGAACATGGTGGATCATTCCGATCTGAACGATCCCGGGTTCCTCGCGCTGACCGGCTACGAAATGGACTTCACCGAGGGGACCTACGCCACCCCCTACAAATTCCGGAAGACCTGCCATATCAACCTGATCTCTCCGGAGCCCCACCGCACGCACCGGGAGGCCTCGGGGGCGGGCTATACGCCGGAGATCGTGAACGCCTATATCAAATGGGGGCACGAGAACGGATATCTGGTCCATTACAACCACCCCGAATGGTCGGTGGAGGACCAGAACGATTACGACCGTTACGAAGGCTTCGACGCCATGGAGATCTACAATCACGGCTGCTACGTGGGCGGATGGCACGAGGAAAACGCCATCGTGTACGAGCGCATGCTGAAGAAGAACGGCAGGCTTTTCTGCCTCGCCACCGACGACAACCACAGTCCCGGCGACATGTGCGGCGGGTATGTGATGATCAAGGCGCCGGAGCTTACTTACGACGCGATCTTCGACGCTCTGAAAAACGGGGCGTATTACGCCTCCTGGGGCGCCCGGATCGACGAGGCCTACGTTGAGGACGGCGTTTTCCGCGTCACGACCCCCGGCGCGCGGGAGATCGCCTTTACCACCGGCATCCGTCACGCCCACCGCGCCATCGCCGCGGAGGGCGAAAGCCTGACCTCGGCGGAATTCCAGATCGATCCCGACGACGTCTTCGTCAAGGCCGAGGTGATCGACGAGGCGGGCCGCCGCGCCTACACCAACGCGTGGTTCCTGAAATAAACTGCCGACGGCGAAAGAAACCTGTCCCGGCCCTCCGGATGGAGGAGCCGGGACAGGTTTTTCTTTGTCAGTCTTTATTCTTCCTCTTCCGCGGGCTCAAAGGTGCCGGCCAGAAGAGTCACGCGCCCGCCCGCAGCGGCGAGAAGCCCGCCGTCGGTCGCGAAGCGCTTTTCCTCTTCCTCGCCCGTGACGATCTTCACCTTCCCCGCCTTGACTCCGGTGGAAAAGGGAATATGCCCCGGAAGGATCGCAAGATCGCCTTCGCTCCCCCGGAGGGAAAGCATCGCCGCGTCGCCCTCGTAGACGTTGCCGAGCGGCGTGGATACGGTCAGGAAAAAGGTCTTCATTTCTTCTCCTTCTCCGCTCTTTCCACCACCTGATCGATGGTGCCGGCAAAGAGGAAGACCGATTCGGGAAGATCGTCGTGTCTGCCGTCGATGATCTCGCGGAAGCCGCGGATGGTCTCCGAAAGCGGGACGTAGACGCCGGGATACCCGGTGAATTTTTCCGAAACGTAGAAGGGCTGGGAAAGGAAGCGCTGAATCTTTCTCGCCCGGGCCACCAGGACCTTGTCGTCGTCAGACAGCTCGTCCATGCCCATGATGGCGATGATGTCCATCAGCTCGTTGTACCGCTGC
>JAEEGL013668271.1_pt1 | contig 16312 bp, 18 predicted proteins | sample 9134231 | NCBI WGS metagenome assembly JAEEGL01 (sample SAMN16246548, study PRJNA631951) | gut metagenome | biome: gut microbiome; feature: rumen; material: fiber-attached | host: Bos | place: Iran: Karaj | collected 2018-10
CAGAAGTTTATGTTCCAATGCTTAATGCTGCAATAGGACTTCCTTATGATATTAGTATTTTGGCTAAATACGGTTATATGCAAGATACTAATATTTATGGGGCAGGTTTAAGATATTTGGTTTATGAAGGGAAAGATATGATTATACCTGCCGTTAGTGTTCATGGAATGTACACAATGCTTAATGCAAAGGACGGAGATAATAAGGTAGATGCAAATAATTTAGGTTTTGGAGCGGTTGCAACATTCAATATTCCAATAGTAACTCCGTATGTAGGTTTAGGATGGGATCGTACTAAGGCTATAGCTAAATCCTCTGATAAAAAAAATATGGAAGGAGATTCCGATGGTTTTGGGTATTATGCCGGTGTTGCGATATCAGCATTTGTTGTTAATGGAAGTTTAGGTATAGGTGTATATGATGGTGATGTAAGTTATACATTTGGTCTTAGTTTGGGCTTTTAAATAATACAATGAATATTTTTTGCTGATGCAAGATGAATAAAGTAAGGTTCTTTATATCGCTTTTGCTTTTACCGGCGTTAATTGTTTTAGTATATGATTTTTGTCAGATGTTTTTTTCTTTTGCCGGCAAGACAGACATTAATATTGTGCCATTTTGGTTAGGAATAATTGTTTATATATTATTTCAAATAATATTTTTTAAACCTCTGCAGACGTATGTTTTTGGTCATGAATTTACGCATGCAATAACCGGTATTATAAGCGGTGCCAAAATAAAGAAGTTTAAAGTATCAAAAAATGGTGGAAGTGTTTCTTTAACAAAAGATAATGTTTTTATAACATTGTCTCCGTATTTTATTCCTTTATATACGATTGTAATTATAATTTTTTATTATTGTTTTTTAGGTTGGTTTTTCGATATATCAAAATTAAGATCATATTTCTTGTTTGTTTCCGGAATGTCACTTGCTTTTCATTATGCTTTAACTTTTTATGCTTTAAAAATAGGGCAAGAAGATATGAAAGTATACGGAAAATTTTTTTCTTTCTTTTTTGTATCTTTTGTTAATATAGTGGTTTTAATATTGGTTTTAACTTTGATATTTCCACAATACATAGATATAAAAAAATTTGCCGTTGATGTGTCTTATGATGTTATATATTTATATAAATATATTTTTTTAGGAGCATATAAATGTTTGGTTTCCCTAAAGACGAAATAAAAAGAAAAACTTTTCATATTCTTACTTTAATTTATGTTGCGGCATATTGGTTTTTGCCGAAGAATATTGTTTTAACAGGATTATTAATTGCCATAATTATTGTTTTGTTAGGAGAATTTATAAGAGCAAGAAACGAAAAGTTTAATGTGTTTATACTTAAAGTTTTAGGTGGCGTTCACAGAAAAAGCGAAGAGCATAAAATAAGCGGTTTACCATGGACTCTTGCAGGTGCATTTCTGGCTATACTTTTATTTGATAATAAAACATTTGTTTTGGCTAGCTTTTTATATCTCGCTTTTGGAGATGCTTGTGCGGCACTATTTGGTAAAACTTATGGAAAGCATAAAATATATGCAGGAAAGTCTTTAGAAGGTTCAATAGCTTGTTTTATAGCTTGTTTAGTTGTTGGATTAATAGTTTTACCTAGTTGGCAATTTGCCGTTGTTGGTGCATTAATTGCAGCTTTTATAGAAACAATTCCATGGCCTTTAAACGATAATTTTTGGATGCAGATAATTAATGCAGGTATACTTACATATATAGCAAGATTCTTTTAAATATTAAATTTATGTAGCGGAGGGAAAATGTCTACAATAGTTATAATTTCAGTAGAAAAAAGACAAGAGATATCAGCAAAAGTTCAAGAAGTGTTAACAGAGTTTGGGTGTATTATTCAAACTCGTTTAGGACTTCATAATAGTTCAAAAGATTCGTGCTCACAAGATGGCTTAATTATTTTAGAATGTTTAGATAATAATGAAGAAATAAATAATCTCAATAAGAAATTGTTATCTATAGATGGTATAAAAGTTAAAATCGTTAATATATAATAAGGGAATAGGTATAAGAAAATGAAATTAGGTATAGTAGGACTTCCTAATGTAGGAAAATCTACATTGTTTAATGCAATTACAAAAGCCGGAGCGGAATGTGCAAATTATCCTTTCTGTACTATAGATCCTAATGTGGGAGTTGTTGCCGTTCCTGATAAAAGATTAGATTTTTTAGAAAAACTTTATAATTCAAAAAAGAAAGTTCCTGCAACGGTTGAGTTTGTAGATATTGCAGGACTTGTTAAGGGGGCATCGAAAGGAGAGGGATTGGGTAATCAGTTTTTGGCTCATATAAGAGAAACATCTGCCATTGTTCATGTTGTAAGATGTTATGAAAATTCAGATATTACACATGTTATGGGAGAGATAGATCCTATTAGAGATATAGATATAATTGAAACAGAGCTTATGCTTGCAGATTTAGATGCGATAAATAAAAAATTAGAAAAGTTACAAAGAGATATAAAATCCAGAGATAAAAAGGTTGTTGCAGAAAAAGAGCTTGCCGATAAGGTAAAAGCTCATTTGGAGGCAGGTAAACCGGTTAGAACACTTGAAATTGAGGAAGAAGAAAAAGAAATACTTAAGAATTTTTTTCTTATAACCGCAAAACCGGTTTTGTATGCATGTAATATTTCCGATGCTGATTTGCCGGGTATGCAAAATAAATATACGGATAAAGTTTTAGAAAGAGCTAGGCAGGAAAATGCACAGGCAATACCTATTTGCGCGAAAATAGAAGCTGAACTTTCTGAACTATCCGATGAAGACCAAATAGCATTTTTAAAAGATTTAGGACTTTCCGAGCCTGGTTTAAACAGACTTATTAAGGCAAGTTATGATTTGTTGGGGTTAATAACGTTTTTAACTGCAGGGGAGGACGAATCGAGAGCATGGACAATAAAAAAAGGTTTTCTTGCTCCTCAGGCTGCAGGAGTTATACATACAGATTTTGAAAGAGGATTTATAAGAGCCGAAGTTATGTCTTATGATGATCTTTTTAAATTAGGAAATGATAAGGGTGTTAAAGAAGCGGGACTTTTAAGAAGTGAGGGAAAAGATTATATTGTAAAAGACGGGGATATTATAGAGTTTAAGTTTAATGTGTAAATTTTGCGAAACAAAATTTGAGGTGTGGAAGCAAAGAGGTATAGATGTATAGAAGTATAACGACGAAAACAATCGAGTTGTTATTGTGAACCGACATTAAATTAAAATTTGTGGAGCAAATTGTATGCAAGAAACAGCGGTAACTATCGGTAACTTCGACGGTGTTCATATAGGACATCAAACTATCTTAAAAAAATTGATTGATGTAGCTGATAAAGAGAATTTAGAAAGTATTGTTATAACATTTGATTTGACAATAAACAAAACGGATTTATTGTTAAGTACAAATAAAGAAAAAATAGATCAATTGTCGGTATTTCCTATAGATAAGATTTTAATTTTAAATGTAGATAAAAATCTTATTTCTACAACTGCCGATGAATTTTTTGATAAAATTTTGGTCGAACAATTAAATGTAAAACATATTGTTGTCGGGTATGATGCTGCTTTCGGCAAAGACAGGAAAGGTAATATTTCGTGGCTTAAGAAAAAGGTCAAAGATAAAAATATTAAATTAGATATTATAAAACCCGTAAAAATAGCTAATAGAATAGTTTCTTCCTCAGCCATAAGAAATTTAATAATAAACAACAAAATAGATTTAGCAAATAAAATGCTAGGAAAATTCTTTGAAATAACCGGGATTCATGTTTCAGGGAATCGAATAGGAAGAAAAATAGGTTTTCCTACTATCAATATTAAAACGGAAAAAAACAAAGTTTTGCCTACAGGCGTTTTTGGCACTTTATTGATAGATAAGGATAATAATCAATATATTGGGGTTTTAAATATAGGAATAAGACCAACAATAAAATTGAAAAATCCGACATTATCCGTAGAAGTTCATCTTTTAGACTTTAATGGTGTATGGAAAAAAAAGAATATCAAGTTGCTGATATTAAATTTTATAAGAAAAGAAAAATTTTTTTCAACAATTGATATTCTGAAAGAAAATATAAAAAAAGATATTAAATTTTTAAAAAAATATACAAAATATTTCTAAAAAGGGATAATAATCTAAAAATTAGGTTTCTTTTGTTGTGTTTATATAGTTCAAATCTTTTTATAAAATTTTCTTGTTTTGTTTTATATTTTTTGTTTGAATAAAATCATAAGATTTGATATTGTATATAGATATAAATTTAAAATAATAATTGGAGAAATAAAATGAATGTACCAAACGAATTGTTTTATGCAAAAACACATGAGTGGGCAAGAAAAGAAGGAAATAAAGTTTATGTAGGTATTACAGACCATGCGCAACATGAAATTACGGATATCGTTCATGTTGAACTTCCGGAAGTTGGTAAAAAGTTTGATAAAGAACAACCTTGTGCCGTTGTTGAGTCCGTAAAATCCGCTTTTGATATTTATTGTCCTGTTTCAGGTACTATTGTAGAAGTTAACGAGGAATTATTTAACGCTCCGGAACTTATAAATCAATCACCTTATGAAAAGGGATATTTTTTCGTTGTTGAAACGGAAAATGATGATGATTTAAAATCATTAATGAATGCACAAGATTATATAAAATTAATTGAAGGTTAAAATAGATGAATTATATACCAATAAATGAAAAAGATAAACAGGATATGTTGAATTCTATAGGTGTTAAAAGTACCGAAGAATTATTATCTTTACAGATTCCCGAAATATTAAGAGCAAAAAAACTAAATCTTTCCGAAGGTTTAAGTGAGCAAGAAGTGATTTCTTTGTTTAAAAAATATGCAAAGCAAAATCAAGCAAATCTTACTTGTTTTAGAGGTGCGGGAATTTATGATCATTTTGTCCCTTCCGTGGTAGATGAAATTATAACAAGATCGGAATTTTCTACGGCATATACACCATATCAGGCAGAAGCAAGTCAAGGCACATTACAGGCAATATTTGAATATCAGAGTGTAATGTGTGAGCTTACGGGTCTTGATTGTACAAATGCCTCAATGTATGACGGCGCAACGGCTGTTGCAGAAGCAGTTTTGCTTGCCGTAAGGGCATCAAGGAAAAATAAAGTTGTTATGTCTTCGGCAATAAATCCTCAGTATATAAGTGTAGTAAAAACTTATATTCAAAATTTAAATGCTGAGATTATATTTATAGATATTGATAAAAAGACAGGAAGTATATCTTCAAATCTATTGGAACAAAATTTAGCAGATGATGTTGCTGCAGTTGTTGTCCAATCCCCTAATTTTTATGGTGTAATTGAAGATATGGAAGAGTTGTCTAAAGTGGTCAAAACGAAGCATTGTCTTTTCATTGCCGTTGTAAATCCCGCATCTTTAGGTATTTTAAAATCTCCCGGAGAATATGGAGCGGATATTGCTGTTGGAGAAGGACAAGTTTTCGGAAACAAAATGTATTTGGGTGGTTCCACGTTTGGTTTTATGTCTGTTACAAAGGCACTTGAATGGAAAATGCCCGGAAGAATTGTGGGACAGACCATAGATAAAAATGGTAAAAGAGGTTTTGTTCTTACTTTACAATCAAGAGAACAGCATATAAGAAGAGAAAAAGCAACTTCAAATATTTGTACAAATGCAGCTTTAAATTCGTTTGCAGGGTGTGTTTATTTAGCTACACTTGGTGCAAGGGGAATAAAAGAACTTGCACAAGCAAATATTTCAAAAGCAAGATATGCATATAATAAAATAAAAAATATTGAAGGTTTTGAACCATTGTTTTCCAATGCCATATTTTTTAATGAATTTGTATTCAAGACAACAAAAAATATTAGGAATATCGATAATGCACTATTAAAAGAAAATATTTTAGGGCCATTACCTTTGAGTGTTGTTGATGAAAAATATAAAGATTGTATTATGTTTGCTGTTACGGAAAACAGAACAAAAGAAGAAATAGATAAATTGGCAGATATTTTAAACAGAGTGTAAAAAAATGAAAATATTAAACGAAATAAAATCAAATAGAGCAGAAGGAACAAAAATAATAAATTGTGATGTTAATTCAGATATATCTATGGATGAAAAATATCTAAGAAAAACACCTATAAATATTCCTGATATATCCGAAGGAGATGTTGTAAGACATTATACAAATTTGTCGAGGCAAAATTATGCCTTAAGTACAACTTTTTATCCTTTGGGTTCCTGTACAATGAAATATAATCCTATAGTTAATGAAAAAGTTGCTAATTTTGAGGAGTTTTCAGTAATTCATCCTTATCAGCCACAACAGACATTGCAAGGATCTTTGGAAATAATGTATGAACTTCAAAAAGCTTTGTGTGAAATTTCGGGCATGGATTATTTTACTTTGCAACCGGCGGCAGGAGCACATGGAGAATATACCGGGCTTTTAATAATTGCTCAGTATTTTAAATTAAAAAAAGAAAAAAGAACCAAAATAATAGTTCCGGATTCCGCTCATGGAACAAATCCGGCATCTGCAGCATTGGCTGGCTTTGAAATTGTTTCTTTGAAATCTGATGAAAATGGTATTGTTTCTCCGGAAAAATTAAAAGAAGTGTTAAATTCGGATGTTGCTGCAATGATGATGACAAACCCCAATACTTTAGGCGTGTTTGAAAAAAATATTGAAGAAATTTCTAAATTAATTCATAATAATGGTTCTTTGCTTTACTACGACGGAGCAAATTTAAATGCTGTTATGGGAATCATCAGACCTGCAGACATTGGTTTTGATGTAATGCATATAAATTTACATAAAACATTTTCTACTCCTCATGGCGGTGGAGGTCCCGGAGCAGGTCCTGTAGGGGTAAAAGCATTTTTAAAAGATTGTTTGCCTATTCCTATTGTTGAAAAAAAAGATGATAAGTTTGAACTTAATTTTAATAATAAAGACAGTATCGGTATGATGAGATCTTTCTTTGGAAACTTTCCTGTTATATTAAAAGCTTTGTGTTATATAAAATCTTTAGGCGGTAAACAATTAAAAGAAGCATCGGAACAAGCTGTTATTAATGCAAATTATGTAATGTCTAAAATTAAAGATAAAGTTAGTGTTCCTGCCGGAGATAAATGTATGCACGAGTTTGCTCTTTCAACAAAAGGATATTTGGGAGAAGGAGTAAAAACCCTGGATGTTGCAAAGAGGTTGTTGGATTACGGATACTATGCGCCGACAATATATTTCCCTTTAATTGTTGAAGAAGCTATGATGATAGAACCTACGGAAACCGAAAGTAAGCAATTATTGGATGAATTTATAGCTGTATTTTTACAAATATTGGAAGAATCAAAACAAAATCCGGATTTATTACATAATGCTCCGATAAATACTCCTGTTTCAAGATTAAATGAAGTGCAGGCAGCAAGAAAACCCATATTACATTGGTAATTACATATGAAAAAAAATTATAAATTATATTCGGATTGTATTAATTTCCCTTTAGACAGACCTTGCAAGTATCAGAAAGACAAAAATGCTTTATGTAGTACTTGTAAAGAGTATATTTCTTTAAATAAAAAAAATTCTGTAACAAGAGTTTTAATTATAAAACTTGGCGCAATGGGTGATGTTTTAAGAACGACTTTTATTTTGGAAGGTTTAAAGGATAAATATAAAAATTCTACAATAGATTGGCTTGTTGATAAAAAAAACATTGATGTATTGATTGGTAATCGATATATAGATATTATTATTCCTAACGATAATAAAGTTTTTGACTTTTTATCATCGACAAAATATGACATTGTTATCAATTTGGATTTGTCTCCGGAAAGTTTATCTTTTACAAAAATAGCGTTCGCAACTACAAAAATCGGTTATTATCTTGATGACAAAAGAAACATAGTAGGAACCAATAATTATGCAAAGAAATGGCTTTTAACGAGCGCTTATGATGAACTTAAAAAAAACAATACAGAAACATATCAATATTGGATGTCTAAAATTTTAGAATTAGAAAAAGATGATTACGAAATAGTTGTCCCGATATCAAAACCGGCTAAATTAAAAGCAACAAAATTTTCTTCTCTAATAAAATTATCTAAGAAAGATAAAGTTATAGGAATTAATCCTGGTGCGGGAAAAAGATGGATAATGAAAAAGTGGAGAATTGAGAAATATATAAAACTTATAAATCTTTTATCAAAGAAAGGTTATAAGATATTATTGCTTGGCGGAAAAGATGACGAACAGGAAATAAAGACAATTTTAAAACAAAAAATAAAAAATGTTTATTCAACCGGAACAGATAATTCCGTTCAGGAATTTTTTGCAATGGTAAATTTATGTGATTTGGTTGTATGTGGTGATACAATGGCTATGCATGCAGCGTTAGGTCTTAATAAAAATGTTGTGGCAATTTTTGGACCGACATCTTTTTGTGAGATTGAAATGTATAATAGGGGAACAAAAATTGTTTCTATGGATTGTAATTGCTGTTATAGACCGGATTGTAATAAAAAAGTAAAATGTATGGATAAAGTTACGGTTGAAATAGTTTTGGATGCTGTAGAAACATATGTTTATTAGAGGATAAAATAATGGATACTCTTGCTGTTGTATGTACATATAATGAAGCTACAAATATAAAAAATGTTATAACCGATATTTTAAGTTGCGGACTAAAAGACATAGAAGTACTTATTGCCGATGATATGTCACCTGATGGAACATATAAAATTGTAGAAGAAATGGAAAAGACCGATTCGAGAATACATCTTCTTTTGAGAAAAGAAAAAAGGGGAAGAGGATACGCCGGTATTGATGCTTTCAAATGGGGAATTGAACATGGTGCAAATTATATTGTAGAACTTGATGGTGATGGCTCTCATAATCCTAAATATATAAAATATTTCAGAGAAACAATTAATACATGTGATGTTGTTATGGGCTCAAGATTTGTTATGGGTGGCTCAGATACTCAAAGAGGATTTTTAAGACAGTCTGTAAGTGGTTTTGCAAGAAAATATTTACAAATGGTTTTGGGAATAAAAGTTGCGGATCCTACATCCGGATATAGAATGTTCAAAAAAGAGATTGTTGAAAAATTTATAGATAAATTGGAAGCTTCGGATCCTTTTATTGTAACGGAAATGTTGTATTATGCAAATAAATATAAAGCAAATATAAAAGAATATCCTATAGATTTTTTGGAAAGAGCATCCGGAACATCCAAACTTAAACCTTTTACATTAGTAAAATATTTAGGCAAAGTTTTAAAACTAAAAGCAACAAAATAATTAATTAAGATTGCGCCCATAGCTCAATTGGATAGAGCGTTTGACTACGAATCAAAAGGTTAGAGGTTCAACTCCTCTTGGGCGCGTTTTTTAATGTATAGTTGTTTTATATTATAGAATAGGTTTTTAATGAAATTATCAAATGAACAGCTTGAAAGGTATTCAAGAAATATATTATTAAAAGAAGTTGGTATAAAAGGACAGGAAAAACTTTTATCATCAAAAATTCTTGTTATAGGAGCAGGCGGTTTAGGTTCTCCGGCACTAATCTATTTAGCTGCTGCAGGTGTTGGAACTATAGGTATAGCAGATAAGGATACCGTTGAACTATCTAATCTTAATAGACAAACAATTTATGCTACGAACAGAGTAGGAACAGATAAAACAGAATCTGCAAAAAGTGCAATAAATAAATTAAATCCAAACATTGTTGTAAATATTCATAATGGTTTAATAACACAAAAAAATATTTCCAAAATTGTTTCGCAGTACGATTTTATCATAGATGCAACCGATAACTTTGAAACAAAGTTTTTGATAAACGATGCTTGTGTTATTGCTAAAAAACCATTTTCTCATGCCGGTGTTGTAGGTTTTCAAGGTCAATTAATGACATATGTCCCCAACAAAAGTTGTTGTTATAGGTGTATATTTAAAGAACCTCCGCCGAAAGATTGTGTTCCCACATGTTCGCAACCAGGTATATTGGGTGCTGTTGCAGGTGTTATAGGAACATTACAAGCAACGGAAGCGATAAAATATTGTTTGAATATAGGAAGTTTGTTGTCGGGTTATTTAATTACATATGATGCATTAACTATGGCATTTAGAAAAATAAAATTGCCTATGAAAGATAAGAAATGTATTTGTAGTTTGCAATAGTTTTTGACTTTGTATATTTTTTATACATAAAAATTGCAAAGCAAAATTTAAATTATATATAATACTCGAATATTAAATTTGGAGTGTCCGAAAATGTTAAAACAAACCTTTTTGTATGCACAGCACAAAAAACTAAATGCAAAATTTACGGAATTTGGCGGATGGGATATGCCGGTTCAGTATACTTCTATAATAGAAGAACACAATGCTGTTAGAAATTCTGTTGGAATTTTTGATACATCACATATGGGAACTTTTATTATTTCCGGAATAAATGCCGGTAAATTTTTAGATTACGTTACAATTTCGGATATGAAAAATTTGCCATTATATAAAGCAAGATACTCAATGTTACTTAATGAAAATGGCGGCATAAAGGATGATATTATTGTTTATAAATTTGCAGATTATTACATGATGGTAGTGAATGCAGGAAATTTAGATAAAGATTTTAAATGGTTAAATGATAATAAAATTGACAATGTTGAAATTAAAAATATAAGTAAAGAAATTTCAATGATTGCAGTACAAGGACCCAAAGCGGTTGAAATAATTAAACATCTTACCGATGAAGATATTTCTTTAATGAAATATTTTACCGCAAAAGATATTAGGTTTAAAGATCAGACAGCAAAGTTTTCAAAAATTGCAAGAACAGGTTATACCGGTGAAGATGGTTTTGAAATTTTAATTTCAAATAGCAGTGCTGAATATATTTGGACAAAGTTAATTGAGTTTGGGGCAAAACCTTGCGGGTTAGGCTGTAGAGATACTCTACGTTTGGAAGCATGCATGCCTCTTCATGGACATGAAATTACAGAAACAATTAACCCTATAGATGCAGGTTTTATAAAAACAATATTTTGGAATAAAGACTTTATTGGAAAAAGCGCAATAGAAAAATTTAAAGACAAACCTTTAAAAAAATCAATTGCGTTTGTTTGTAAAAATGGTATAGCAAGAGCCGGTGATGAAGTCTATATTCAAGATAAAAGAATAGGCTATATTACGAGCGGTTCTTTTTCTCCTACATTAAAAAAGGCAATAGCATTGGCTTTTGTTGATTATGATGTTGATATAAATTCAAAAATACAGGTGAAAGTTCATAATAATTTAAGAGATGTTACAGTAATTGACAAGCCATTCTATAAGAGAAAAAAATAATGAAACGATTTTTTCTCTTAGCAATAATTTTATTTTTAACATCTTCTTTGTTTGCAAATCAACTAATAGAAATATCAATAGAAATAACCGAAATCAACAATAATAAGGCAAAAGAATTCGGTATAAAGTGGGTGGATGAAATTTCTACCGGTGAACTATTTATACAGAGCGAGGCCGGTGGTAGTGTTTATCCTTCGTTAGTTGAATTTAATGATTGGGTACGATATACTCCTTTAAGTGCAAAACTTAAACTTTTACAGGAAAGTGGTTCAGCACAAGTTTTATCCAATCCAAAATTACTTACAAAATCGGGAACAAAGGCTAGGTTTTTAGTAGGTGGGGAATTTCCTATAGCAGTTTCCGGTGTTTCCGGCGGTAATGTCGAGTGGAAAGAGTATGGTATAATTATGGAAATATTGCCAAAAATATTGCCGGAAGATAAGATAGATATCGTTATTGAAACGGAACTTTCAAGATTGGATTGGGCAAATGCCGTTCAAGGTCTTCCTAATGTTGCAAAAAGGCAAGCGAGATCAAATGTTATATTAAAGAATCAGCAAACGATTGTTATTGCAGGTTTGATAGAAAATTATAAAGATAAAAAAACTTCCGGAATTCCGATTTTATCGGATATCCCTATTTTGGGCACATTGTTTAAAAATACAAAAGTTATGGACAATAAGACTAATGTGTTGATATTTGTTACTCCCAAAATTATAGAACAATGAAAAAATATTATTTGATATTAAATAATATTACTGCACAAGCAATGGTGGAATATATTTTATTTGTTTTAATTATGCTTATTGCTTGTTCGGGAGTATTAAAAATAATTATAATTGCTTGGCAATATAAATTTGAACTTATATCAAAAATAACAGGTACTGTAAGTGTGTTTTTTTGTTAAAAACAATAACGGTCAATCTTTAATTGAGGGCTTGATAATATCGTTGATTTTAATTTTTTTTATGTTTGCTGCTATACAAACTTGTATATTGGTAACGGATGATATGTATTTTAATTTTGCAAGTTTTGCTGCTACAAGAAAAGCTATAGTGTCTAATAGTAAAAATATCTTAAGTAATGCAAAAAAGATTGTAAATGGCATAGTAGTACCTTATCAGATGAAATCCATAGGCGTTATTTCATACAGAGTTACACATTGGCATGAACAAATTTTAGGAAAGACAAATAAAGATCATTCCGATTCAACTTTAGATAAACATAATATAAAGGTGTTGTACAATACAAAAATAATGTTTTATAGAATTTTTAATTTATTTAGTCCTGTAAGAGAACAATCTGCCAGGGCAAGAATGGTAAAATCTCCTGATCAAAAATTTTATAACAGAGCATATCCAGATGCAAAAGAATTTCCTTCAATTAATATTTCGTTATAACAACAAAGGACAAGTTTTACCTTATTTCCTTATAATGTCTATGATTCTTGTTATAAGTTGGGCAATGTTAATAAATATTGCAAAAGTTATAAGGGATAGAATGATATTACAAAACAATTTGGATAATGCTGTTATATCTGTTGCTAATTTACAAGCAAGGACATTAAATTTATTAGGTGTAACAAATCATCTGATTGCAACTGTTTTATCAACATCAGCATATCCTATGTTGGCTATGTTTCCTACTTTTTCAACGGAACATGTAGGCGGTTCTTTAATTCCGGGACCGTTTTGTGATTACAAATGTACCGGTGGATTTCATTCTTCGACACAATTTGCAGGAGTTAGAAGAATGAAACATGTTGTTAATTCTATACAAAAAACTCAAGATATGATAATTAATTCTTATCTTGTAAATTATATTGCTTTAACAAATAAATTGAATGATAGAAATTCAAAATTTATAATTTTACCTTCAAGATTTTTTAAAAACATAAAAAATTTTAATTTAAACTCGTCAGATCCCAAAACTTTATTGGGTATAAAAAGAAATAAAAAAAGAATTACTTATTATAAAACATTAAATGTTTGTGTTGATTTTAAAGCAAAACATTATCATATAGTTTATCCTAAATATTATACGAAAGATGAATATTCATGGTATATCCAAGATAATAATTTTTATGATAAAAAAATAGTAGGTGTTGCAAACAGAAAATATAATTCGAATGATAATTATCCCATATTTTCTAAATTACTAGATATAAATATGCCTGATTTATATGCTGTTTCATCTGCAGGTCTTTATAATGCTAATGGGGCTATGTTTAGTGATAAAGAAGCTTTTGATACAGGATTATCATATACTACGGTTGCATTCCTTTCTCCTATGATAGCCAGGCAAATAAAAACTTTTTATGATATTATTGAAGCATCTGCATCTATACCTGTTTTAGGAGAAGTTTTAGCAACGGCGGAAATAGTATATGGATTATATTATTTGGAACAACTTACGGAAAAACTTATAACTCAACCCAAAAATAAAAATACTCCTATATACAAATATAACGAAGCGGAATTTGGCGGTTGGGATGCTCATCTTGTTCCATTGAAAAATAATAATTCTTAAACAAAAATTCTCGCTTTATTTCTTGTATGTTGTTTTTATAATTTATATAATTTAATTGTCTTGAATTTGAGAATATAAAATGTCATCAAGTCTGTTAAAAATAACAAAAAAGGGGCTTTGAATGGGTACAAAAGGTATTATTCTTGCAGGTGGAAGAGCTACAAGGCTATATCCTATAACGTCGGTCATTTCTAAACAGTTGTTGCCGGTTTATAATAAGCCTATGATATATTATCCTTTGTCCGTTTTAATGTTAGCCGGTATAAGAGATATACTTATAATTTCAAATCCGGATACCTTACCAAAACTTAAAGAGTTGTTTGATACGGGAAAAGATTTGGGAATAAATATTTCATATAAGGAACAGCAAAAACCTAACGGACTTGCCGAAGCGTTTATTATAGGAGAAGAGTTTATCGGAAAAGACAATGTTGCTTTAATATTGGGTGATAATATATTTTATGGACATGGTTTTTCTAAAATTTTAAAAACGGCTTCTCAAAAAAAAGATGGTGCTACGATTTTCGGTTATTTTGTTGATGATCCTCAAAGATATGGTATAGTTGAACTTGATGAAAATAAAAAACCGATTTCTATTATAGAAAAGCCAAAAGAACCTAAATCTAATTGGGCTGTGCCAGGGTTATATTTTTATGATAATTTCGTTGTTGATATTGCAAAGACGATAAAACCTTCCGCAAGAGGAGAATTGGAAATTACGGATATAAATAAAATATATTTAAAACAAAATAAATTGTCGGTTGAATTATTAGGGAGAGGTTTTGCTTGGCTTGATGCCGGGACATACAATTCGCTACTAGATTCTTCTTTGTTTATAAGAACAATAGAGGAAAGACAGGGGATAATGGTTGGTTGTCTTGAAGAAATTGCATATAAGAAAGGATTTATAAATAAAGAACAACTATTACAAAGAGCTGGAACTTTAAATTCGGTTTATGGAAAATATTTAGAAAAGGTTATTAAAGAAAACGAATTATTATGATGGTATAGAATAAAATGAATTTTTTTATAGAAACTATTGGTTGTCAAATGAATGTTAATGATTCCAATGATATTTCGGAATATTTAGTTTCTTTCGGATGTAAAAAAATAGATGATTATCTAAAAGCTGATATTGTTTTATTAAATACTTGTTCGGTGCGTTTTTCGGCAGAACATAAAGCCTATTCCTTTTTGGGAAGATTGAAAGAATATAAAGAAAGTAATCCCGATGTCATAGTAGGTGTTATAGGATGTATGGCTCAATATGCGTACAAAGAAATTAAAAAAAAATGTCCCTTTGTGAATTTTGTTTTGGGCGCAAAAGATATTCAAAACTTTCCTGAAATTATAAATAAATTTATTAAATCAAAACAAACTATACATAAGATTGAAAAAAAAGAAATTTTTAAATATATAACAATAGCAAGAGGTTGTAGTAATTTTTGTACATATTGCATAGTTCCTTTTGTGAGAGGACAAGAAGTAAGTATTGATAGTGATAAAATATACTCTTTTGCAAAAGAAGCTGTTGATAACGGGACAAAAGAAATAACTCTTCTCGGTCAAAATGTAAATTCATATAGTTTTAACGGAATTAATTTTACAAAATTGATTCAAAAAATATCGTCAATATCCGGACTGGAAAGATTAAGGTTTATGACGAATCATCCAAAAGATTTATCTGATGAGTTAATATGCGAAATTGCAACAAATAAAAAAGTCTGTAAACATATTCACTTACCTTTACAGTCTGCTTCTGACAGAATATTAAAATTAATGAACAGGAAATATACTTATAAACAATATAGAGATTTGGTTTTTAAAATTAAAAGTAAAATTCCTGATATTAATATAACAAGTGATATAATCGTAGGATTTCCTACTGAGACGGATGAAGATTTTCAAAAAACATTTAGCGCCGCAAAGGAATTACAATTTGGTGGTCTTTTTATTTTTAAATATTCTCCGAGACCAAAAACATTTGCATTGCAATTTAAGGATGATATTTCCGTTGAAAAAAAGCAAAGAAGACTTTATGAATTGCTTGAAGAATCAAATATTATTTCAAAAAAAATAAATTCAAATTATATAAACAAAGAGATTGATGTTTTAGTTGAAGGTTTTCAAGACACTATTTGTTGCGGAAGAAATAGTCAGAATTTAAAAGTTTTCTTTTCCGGCAAACAAAATTTGGTTGGTAAAATTGTTAAAGTAAATATTAATAATGCTCTTGCTAACAGCTTAAGCGGAAATATGGTTGTATGAAAAAAATAGTAGAAAAAATCTTATCTGTTTTTTTTGTTACAGTAATTTTAGGTGTATTTGTTTTTTGTGCATATCTGTATAGTAATTATAAAAATTATTTAAAATATTCAAATTTTATTAGTAAATGTTCTTTGGAATACAATATAGATTCTTTGTTGATAATTTCA
>JAEEGL014929687.1_pt1 | contig 16312 bp, 6 predicted proteins | sample 9134231 | NCBI WGS metagenome assembly JAEEGL01 (sample SAMN16246548, study PRJNA631951) | gut metagenome | biome: gut microbiome; feature: rumen; material: fiber-attached | host: Bos | place: Iran: Karaj | collected 2018-10
AAATAATGTTTTTTCAGATTTTTCATTTTATAATATAGAATATAGAGAATTTTATCTTTTAAAAAATTGTTATGAAGATGAATTACCTCAATATTCAAATAATAATTATATAATCAATAAATTCCTGAATTCTCCGTATCAAATAGTACAAACTTTTATTTGTGGAAATAAAAATATTGGTGAACAAATAAATGAGAATCTTAACTTTGAAGAATATTTTTTAATTCTTTTACTCTTATATCAAGTTTATAAATCTAATCATGATAAAAACGAAGAAATAAAGTCGTTAATTAATTTATATTTCAATAAAACTTTTGAACAAACATGTAAAGAGCAAGAATTATATGTTTCTTTTTTTAATTTCATTTTATTAATTGATAAAGAGTTAAATGATGTTTGTTTATATTCACTTGAAGCAAATAGGAAATTTTTTGAATTATCAAAAATAAATAATAATAAATATATGAAAATAATTTTTTCTTACTTTATTTTTTCTATAAATTATATTAATAAATTAGAAATCTCTCAAGATATATTTTTAAAAGAAATAGACTTAATTGTTAAATATATTAAAATAATGAATAAATTTTGTGAAAATTATAATTTATCAAAATTACAATATTTAAACATTCAATTAATATGCATTTTAATTAAAATTTTTCTCATTGATAATGATTATCAAAATAATAATTTTATTGAACAATTTTTTGAATATTGTTTATTTTGTTATAAAAAAATAGATTATCAATATCATAATTTTAAAATTAAAAAAATAAGTAACTATCTTTTTGAATGTCCTAATTGTAAAAAATATAATATTTTTCTTAAAATAAATAAATCTTATATTAAATCATTAAATAAAGAAAAAAAACAAAATATATTACAAATATTATTAAATGGTAATATTGATAATTTTGAAACAATTTTAACGAAAAATTTAGGAGAATATAGAAATTCAAAAGATGAAAGATATATTTTTTTAAAATTAATTGAAATTGAAATAAAATCAATATTTAAATTAATAAAAAAATTTCATATTAATATTGATTATATTAAAGAAGAAACATATCCTAATTATTTTAATTTTATTAAAAATCCTTTATCATTTGATGAAAAATATATTAATCCAATTTTTGATATTTCATATAAATTATACTTAAATTTATTAAAAGATCCAGAAAAAAGTAAAGAATATATTGATAAAATTAAATTACTTTATTGGATTGTATATTCAAAACGTAAATATTAATTAACTTAAATTTTTCTATTAATACAATTTAAATTTTTCTTTTAAATAGATATTATAATCATTAATTATTAATTTTAATTAAATAACAATAATTAATTTTTAAAGAAGCGAAACTTCAGTTTTGTTTTCATTTCAATGAATCATTTATTTAAAATTATGAAATTATTTTCAAAAAATGAATTATTACATTCTTATTATTTTATATTTTTGATTATTTTAGATTCAACATTGTTTGTTATTTGACTTTATTTATTTGGATTGTCCCCTTTTCAAGTTTAACTTATATCAAAAACAGCACGAAATATATTTACAAAAAATCATTTTTATAAATATTGGTTGAAAAATAAGTGAATGATTTTTAATGAAAAGTAATATTTCTTAATTTTCTTATATCTTAATATCTTTAATTTCAATCAAAAAAAATATTTAAAATTATAATAACACATTCAAATTATTTTGATTGGTTTAATAAAAGATTATAAAAAAATACATATTTATGATAATTTTATTAAATTTTGTATTATATTTTTCAAGTATTTAGGAAATAGTTTTTTTGAAAAGAAATTTGATTTAATAAAAAAAAATTATTTAATTTATGGATTTATATAACATTAATTTAGTATATTAATTTTAATATTAATATTAATAATCATTGTATATATGTTAGAATATTCAAATAAAAAAACAACTAAAAAGAAAATTGAGGAGAATTTTTTATTTGTAGGAACAGAAAGTGAAAATGTATATTCTTATTATCAAAAATTTTCAAAAAAAATGACAGAATGTTTAAATTATACTCAAAATTTGCAATTATCTCCTGATTTCTATTCTATTAATTCTCTTTCTAGCTATGCAGAAATTTATGAAGAAGAAAATAGACTTTTAATTGTTTCAATTAACAATAAAGAAGATTTTTCTTTTTATAATGGAACTCAAAATAAGAAAAAAAAGGAAAATATAATTAATGATTTTAATATTTCTCTTTATAAAAGTATTAAATTGAAAAATTTCAATAAACAAATTTTTACTGAAAATTTCATTTATAATCCTTTAATTTCTAATTTAGAAACTAAAATAAATAAAAATTTTTATAAAGAAGAAGGCTTTTTAAGGGAAATAAATAATAAATATGATTCTTTCAAATCATCAATTTTATTTAAGGAAGAAGATTTAAGAAATTCTTTTGATAATTTTTTTATTAATGAAGAAATAGAAATGGAAATAAAACCATTTGATGATCTTCTTTTAGATGATATAAAAGAAATTTTAACAAAAATGGCTTTTCCAGATTATGAATCTGAAAAAGCAAATCAAATTAATTTATCAAATTTTTCTAAATATATTAATAATTCTTATTTATTAGATGTTCTTAATTATTTTAATTATATTTTAAGTGATTATAATCCTATTAATAATATTAATCATAGAATTTCAAATAATAATGTTATTAATAGAATTATTAAAAAAGCACAAAATATTGAAAAAAAAAATTCAAAAACTAAAACACAATTAAATTCAATTTCTACGAATATAAACAATCATAAATTTGATAAAAAAGAATTATTTAATGAAATACAAAAAGAATTAGAAGATAAAGAACATATGATTAATATGGAAAATGAACATATTAAAAATTATTATACACATTTATTTATAAATAATAAAAAAATTGGAAAAGAAAACTTTAAAAATGTTTTAAAATTTTTACAAAAAGGTTATTATAAAATGTTTGCTTGGTATATAAATAATGATGAAACTGAAAAATATGGAATAAATGATGTAATAAAAATAGGTTCCAAGGGAAATTTAACTTTTTATCTAAATAAAAACGTAAATAATGGATAATTTTATTTTTGATTTAATGGGGAAATAAATAACAATAAAAAATATAATTATCCAATTCAAATTATTTATATTTATGATTTAAAATAATTGAAACTTATTTATATATATAAAAGAAATATTTTATAATAATAGATTTGAAAAAAATAAATTTAAAATTTTAAAAAAAAACAAAATAAAAAAATATTTTTAAATAAAGTTAAAAAAATATATTATCTAATAATGTGATGAAAATAATCTTTAATTTTATTTTCAATTTGAATAATAATATATTCTTTTTCTTGATAAATTTCTTTAATAATATATCTTTTTCTTTTGATTATTTTTGATTTTATTCATCATATTCATGAATATTTACTTTTCTATTTTTTATTTTATGTTAATTGATTGATTTTTGTGAATTATTCATAATATTAATTTTATTATTTGGTTGAATTATAGTATTTTTATTATTTAAAATAGAAAAATTTTTCTTAATTGAATTATTTTGAGTTCTTTATTCATTTAAGTTACATTTATTTTTTTCTTTTAAATTTTTTAATTCATTAATTATCCCTTTAATTCTCTTTGATTATATATTTCAAATTTTAATTTTTCTATTTCTTGCATTTTTTACTTATCATAATTTTATTTATAATTTTCATATGTAATTTCCATTTTCATTTAGTCTTTATTTTATTTTAAATTTCTTGTATTTATTTTCTTTTTAATTTTATCAACTTCTTAAAATAAAATTTTCTTTTTATTTTTTAATAAAATTATTGATTCTTCTATTTCTTTTTTATAATTTTTATAATTATAAAAAAACTTTATCATCTATAAATCTATTTATAATTTAAATTATTTCATCAACTTTATTTACTGTTTGTTTGGAAATTTCATTTATTATTAATTTTAACTGTTCTTCTCATAAAGAAATTTTATTTTCTTTTAATAAAGAAAAAAAGTTTTAAATTAATTAAAAAATGATTATTATCTTGTTAATTTGTAGGAGAAATAAAAGAAGTTAATAATATAAGTGAAAGGAATTTGGAAAAAAATAGGAAATAATAAAGTTTATTTTATTAAAAAAAGATCTAAGAAAATAGGGAATAATTGAATTAATTGTTTTTTAATTATTATATTTGTTTGCTTTTTTTCATTTATTATTTGTTATATTTTTTTATAATCTTTGAAGTATATTTTTTATAATATATCAATTAAAAAATATTTTAAAATTAATTTTTTTATTGAGGTAGAATAAATCATAAAATAAATTAGCTTATTTATTCTTTAATCATTCAAACAAAAATTCAAATTAAAGATTAATTTTATATCTTTTTTTAAACTTTTCAAACCATCCTTTAGAAGCTCTAAAATCATCATATGAAGAAAGTTCCAAAGCTTTATTTTTAAATTGTCTAACATTAATTTTTAATCCTCCATTTTCACGAGTATCTTTAAACCATTCTAATAATTTTTTTACCATTGTTGGGTCCCTAACTTTTCTTCCCCCGCCTAAAATTTTTTTCATTATAAAAAATATTTATAATAAAAATTTAAAGTTTTGTGTTTCTTATTTTGTCATATAATTTTTTTATTTTTTACATAATATAAAAATAATATGTATTAAAATTTCTTAATTTTTTTTTGACGAAAATTATTATCTTTTTCATCATATAATTATATAAAAAGTTGAGTTATAAACAAAAAAAAGTTTATAGAAACACAATTTAACTTTAAATTTTTTGGAAAATGGAACTTACCTTTTTTTCTTTCTGGTCCTTTCTTAACCCATCTTTGAAGTGTTTTTAATTTAACACCATATAATTTAGAAACTTCCTTAACAGATTTTTCATTTAACTTTTAAAAAAAATTAAAAATTTTTAATATTACTTCATCTAATATTTTCTTCTTTAAATCAATTGAAAATATTTTATATTTTTTCTGATCTTGATTTCCCTTTTTATTTATTTTATTATTTGTTTTTTTCACATTTTTGATTTCATTTTTTTTTTCTTCTTCTTTAATATTAGATTCAATTTTTTCTTTTTGAATAATTATTTTTGAATCTTCTTTTATTTCTTCTTTTTCAGTTTCATTATCAGAATCACTATTTATTTCATTATAGATATATTCTTCAAATTGGTTCATATCTTATTTTCTTCTTATAAATAAATATAATAATTATTTATCTGCTCATAAAGAAATCCAATTAGCTTATTGGAACAAAGAAAAAATTGTACATTATTACTTTTTATTTTGCAAATGAAGGTTTAACATATAATATTATAATTTTTAGAAGGACTTTAAAATATAAATTTTTCTTTACATTTATTACGAAAAAATTTTAGAATCCTTAAACCACTTATAAGAAAAATTTGATAAGAAATAATTTAAAAATTTAAAATTATAAACTTCAGATACTTGTTAGTTTTCTATCTCAAAAAAAACAAAATTTAATAATTTCAAATAACAAAAATTAGAGAAAAATTTGATGTTATTTATAATATTTTTTGTATTCTCATATTATATTTAGTGCATAATCTCATAAGTGGATTTTCAATATTTTCTTCATATATTTATAAATAGCAAATTTTTTGTAGAAAAATCCAAATTTTTTTTTTAGAATTCTTTTCTAAATTATTCATATAATATCTTTTTTTTACTTTTTACAATAAAAAAATTTTTCCTAATTGATTACATTAATTCATCATGCCAAGGAAATATTTTAATTTCAAAATAAAATGACTTAATAAAATATTTTTATGAAAAGATTAGATAAAATAAAAAAGGTAAAGTTTTTTGAATTGATTCCCAATTCACTGTCATTTTTTAAATGTAAAAATATATTTATATCTTTCCATATAAAAATTTGAAATTTCTTCAAAAAAAATAGAATTATTTATTATTCATATTTTTTTTGAAAAAATAAGGAGATATATGAAAAGATAATCATATATTTTTTTAAGTATAATTTTTTTAATTGTTTACTATGTTTTGTATCTGTTATAACTTATTTAATTTATTTTTATATTGAATAAAGTTAACCCTTTTCTAATATATATTATATTTATTCCAGATTTTCCTATAAAAGAATGAAATAAAGACAGAAAATATAAAAATTAATAAAATAAAATATTTTGAGCTTTTTTATCTAATATTTGAAAAAAATCTGCATTTTAATTAGTAATATCTTAAATTAGAGAAAAGTAATGTAAAATAATTTGTTTTTTAAATCACTATAATATTGACAAAGTTACTTTAAAATTTTAAATATTATCTTGATTTTTTTGTTAAAAGGAAATATCCATCACATTTAGAATGAAGTGTATTTTTTTGTGAAGAATTTTTAATAATAAAACATTTGATTCTATATTATTATATTGAATAAAATGAATAATGAAGATAAATATCATTTATCATATTTAAAGATAAAAATTTTGATAAGAAGATAACTTTGATATCAAGGAGATAAGTTTAAAGTTATTTATTTCATGATATTTTTTATTTGTTTAATAATTATAATTTACTCAAGATGCTAAGTAGCAAATTTATTTACTTATTTTTTAATTATTTTTTATTATCATCAATTAATATAGCATATCTATTTTAGATAATTAAAAACCTAGTTTTCTTAATTTTTTTCTCTTATCTTTTTTATAGATTAAAATAGAATAGTTTTTAACAATTTATCTGTTAAGTCTTTAAAATACATTACTAATAAATATCATGTAATATTTATTATTGTAAATCATTGAATAACTCACTTTCAATTTAGTTTAACAACACTTTTTGAAAAAACAATGATATAATCTTATTTCACAAAAAGATTTAATAATTTTAATAAATAAAATTTATTCCTATTTCTTAAAAAATAATTAAAAAAAATAATTGCCTCTCATTATAATATACAAAAAAACAAAAAATGAATATATAAAAATTAATTAAAGTAAAAAATAATTAAAAAAAATATAACAAAAAATCAATTATAAAAAACAAATGTGAATAAATGAATCTTCGAAGAAAAAAAAGCAAAAAAAATGGACAAGTAAAGGAATATATTAAAATAAAGTAAATTGAGAATATAAAAATGTATCATTTATTTAAAAGTAAAAAACAAATATATTAAAACCATTCTTTATGAAAATTCTGTGAAATTGTAAGAAAAACTTTAAAATCTTTATTAAAACTATTTAAATTTCATTTATATTAGAGTGGAGAAAAAAAATTATGAAATAATTTCTTTATTATAATAACCAACAAGAAATTTATAAAAATAATAATCGAATATATTCTTCTTTGATTCTTTATTTAGAATAAAATATAATTTTTTTTATGACTTAAATTTAATTAAATAAATTATTAAAAAAAATATTATTTTTTTTTATTATTTATTATTTGAAACATTATTTCATCTTTTTTTCCTAAATCATTTCTTCCTATTTTATTATAAATTTCACTTCTTAATTGATAATAAAATTGATTAGAAGTATTTTTTTCAATAGCAATATTAATAAAATTAAGAGCTTTAAAATTATTATTTAATTTAAAATAATTTTTACCTAATAAGAAATAAATATCAGAATTATTAAAAAAATTTAAACATTTCTTTAAAAAATAATTTGAATATTTATATTGACAACATTCTTCATATAATAAACTTAAACTATAAAAAACATAAGGAGAACAATTCTTAAAATTTAAACATAAAATTAAATATTTTTCTGCTTCTTCCATTAATTTTAATTTTCTACAAGTTTCACCAAATAAAAAAAAAATATCAGGATGATTTAAATTTTGATTTATTAAATTATTTAATTTATTATAACATTCTTCATATTTTTCTTTTGATAAAAGATTTTTTCCTTCTAATATTATTTTATTTATTAAATTATTTTTTTCTGTTTCTTCTTTTATTTTTTTATGATATAAATCTTTTCTTTGAATTAAATTTCTTAATTCACATTCAAAACAATTTGGTTTTTTTAATAAATAATCATTTGAATTTAAAGAAGAATATGAAGATGATAAATTTAACGGATTTAAATTATTTAATTTTTGAAATTCAATTGAATCGTTTATTGAATTTATAAATTTTTGAGATAAATTATTTTCATTTAAATTATTTATATTATTTTCAATATTTTTATTTTCATTTATTTCATTTTGAAAATTATTTTCAAAATTTATATCATTATCATTGTGAATATTTATATTATTATCATTGTGAATATTTAAATTATTATCATTGTGTGTATTTAAATTATTATTATTGTGTGTATTTAAATTATTATTATTGTGAATATTTAAATTATTATTATTGTGAATATTTAAATTATTATCATTGAATATATTTAAATTATTATCATTGTGTATATTTAAATTATTATAATTATTTTTATTGTTTAAATTATTGTTATTGATATTATCTTTATTTGAATTTATGTTAATATTTTGTTTTATTTGATTTAGGAATTTCTGATAATTGTTTTGACTGTTTAGATTATTATTATTTATATTATTATGACTTTGGAAATTGAAAAGCTCATTATTTTGCTCTTGTTGATTTATATTTTGGTCATATGGATTATCTTTATTATTTAAATTATCTATTTCATTCAAATTTTGATTATTTAATAAATTTTGGCTAGTTTTTTGACTCATTTCTTTAGTAAAATTATATTGTTTCAAATTTTCATTATTTTCTATTTTTTGAGTGAATTGATTGTTGTTTAAAAACTGATTATTATTATTTGTTTGTGAATATAAATAATTTTGATTAATATTACTTTTTTGAAAATAATTAATCTCATTTTCTAAATTAATATTTTTAGGAATGAAAGGTTGATTATGAAAATCATATTCAATTATTTTTTTATTAATACTTTTTGTAGGAGTATCAATTCTATTATAACTATTAAAATCAGTTATTTGAAAATTTTTTGTGTTTTTTATTTCTTCTTTTTCATTTTCAGGTTTATAATTAATCATTATATAATTTTTTTCTGCTTGTTCACATATTTCTTTTATTCTTCTATCAATATTTGGGTCTTTCATATAATCAAATACTTCATAATTATTCATATTTTATTTTATAAAATAATTAAAAACAAATATTTCGAAAAAAAATAAAGAAAAAAAAAATTAACTATTTCAATATATATATATTTAATAAGTAATAATACATTATAAAAAATTTATTTTTAAGTTATTTAATCATTAATTTCAAATTTTTAAAAAAAAGAAATTAAAAACCAAATTAAAAAAAAATTATAAAAAAAATTTTAAGCATTTCCAAATAAGAAAGAAATACCTCCAGAATGTCCCTCCTTTACTTTAACAAAGAACACTTTCCTTGTTCTACTTCCAATATTAAATTTAACAACACTGTCATTAGGATGATTTTCCTCAACTAAACCTTCCAAAATTAATTTTAAATTAAGTGCCTTACTTGAACCATTTTCCAATCCAATATAATATCCACCATCAGCTTGTAAAACATATTGATTAAGAAGACCTTTATTATCTATACTTTCAGGACTTTGTGAGAAGACATTTTGTTGAATTTGCTGATTGGTCATTCGATTCGAACTCGATGATGGAGCTCCACTACTCTTCTTACCAGAACTTTGCTTTGCACTTGTTTGAAGAGAGTATGAATAGAGGGAACTGTATGAGTAAGGCATATGAATGAATAGGTCCCATTCACCTGGGCATACAGTTTTACTGAGACTGTTTGTGCTTGAGTTCCCTTCCAGGTAGAAATCAGCACATTTTCCTGAAGACTTAAATTGAAGAGTATCTGTGAGTGTCACGTCATAAGAACCTGATTCATTGTCGAAAAGGACGAAGTTGAATGGGAATTCACTACCTGATTTTTTACTCTGGTATATTTTTCCTCCTGCGAAGTCTTGAGCTGTTAAATTTTTATGAGAATAATCAAATAAAGCTTGTTTTATACTTTCATTCACGTTTTTTCCTTTTTCTTCACTTAGACCTACTGCTGATGAGGAGAATGATGAAATGTTATATCCATGTTTATTTCCTCCTGAAATGTATCTGTAATTTATATCAGTTATTAAGTAATATATTCCTTTATTTAATGTGACTTGAACACAACAATTCATTTCACAATTTGAATTAGCACTAATATAATTATTTTTCTCATCAACTAACATCAAATAATTAATTACACATTTTTGATAAGTTCCATCTCTCAAAATGAATCTAGGATTCTTTTGGTGAATCATGATATAACAATGACAATTATTCTCCATAACTTCAACCTTAGTTACAAGAGGTCCATTATTAACACTTTCTTTTCCATAATGTAAATAAGTATACAAATAATTTTCATACAAATGGCAAATCCCAGCAACTAAAAAGTAAATAAGAAAATCTTTATAAGACATCCAAAAAGAACCATCATCAGCTTTTTTATCCATTCCACATTCTTTCTTCAATTGAGTGGTCCATTTCTTACTTGAATCACACCAGTCTCCACTCCATTCTCCATTTCCCCAAGGATTCCTAAGATGGACTAACTTGACCTTCCCATTGCTTGTGTTCACTTCCTTCACACCTAGACATGTATAAGCATGACCAGGAACTAATCCTTTATCTTCTAAATCGAGATTATAAGTATCACCAGAAGTTCCAGCAGTCATAATAAATCCTTTATTTTCAGCTTCAATAAATTTATTCCATATTAAATCAGCATTTTTTGATTCTACTTTAATTTTCTCACTATAAGCATTAGTGATAGCATCAAATACTTCATGTGGTTCTCCTCCAATAGCTTTAGCATAATTTCCATTTAATTTAGCCCAAGCTTTTTCTAATAAAACAACCCATAATTCATTTCCATTGGTAGAACTGAAAGCGAAATTTTTTCCATATCTTCCATAACAAGGGAAATAATCATCAATTAGAACTAATTTCCAAATTCCAGAAATTCTATAATAACATCCATAACAATGTTCCTGACTTTTTTCTTTAATATAAAAGAGTTTTTCAACCATTTTAGGGAATTTACACAAAGCTGCGACAGCACTTAAAAAATAACAATCACCAAGTCCTCCTTGAATAATATCTTCATTATCAATTCCTTGATAGAAAACTTGATAATTTTTACTATTGAAAATATCCTCTGCTCGAGCCCAAGAAATATTTTCCCATCCTTCTAAATCATCTTCTGTTATATCTGTTGGATAATTCCATCTTCCATATGAATCTATTGGACATAAATTTTTTTTGACTGGTTGAAAAATTTCATCTGTAAAAATTTGACCTTTTGATGATATCTTTTGTTTACGATATATTTTTGTATTTTTAGGAATTTCTATATTTGATAAAGATATTATTTTTGTTTTTTCTTTTTCTTTCTCTTTCTCTTTTTTTTTTAATTCTTCTATTTTTCTATTCTCTTCTTCTATTAATTTTTTCCTTTCTTCTTCTTCTTTTTTTAATTCTGCTTCTGCATTATAATTTGTTTCTTCTTCTAATTTTTTTTTTTGTTCTTTATTCAATGCTTCAATTATTGCATTTTTATCTTTTAATAAATCATCATAATATATTTTTAATTTTTCTAATTCATCTCCTTTTTTTTTTGGCATTATTTTTTCTAATGCTTCTAATTTCGCATTTATTTCTGGTAAATCATCAACTGTTAAATTTTTAACTAATGAATCTTGTCTACTATATTCCATTTCTTCTTTTTTTTTTTTTGCTTCTTCTTCTTCTTTTTTTAATCTTTCTATTTCTGCTTTTTTTTCTTCTTCTTCTTTTTTTTTCCTCTTTTCTTCTTCTTCTTTTCTTTTCTTCTCTTCTGCTTTTCTTTTTTCTTCTTCTAATTTTTTTTCCTGTAATTCTAATTCTTTCCTTTTTTTCTCTTCTTCTTTTCTTTTCCTTTCTTCCTCTTTTTCAAGAGCTAATTTTCTTTGTTTATCTTGTTCTTTCTTAATTTCTTCAAGTCTTTTTTTTTCTTCTTCTTCTAATTTTTTTTTCTCCATTGCAATTCTTTCTTCTTCTTCTTGTCTTTTTAATTCTTCTAATAATCTTTTTTCTTCTTCTTTTTTCCTTTTTTCTTCTTCTTTTTTCATTTCTTCCAATTTCTCTTTATCTTCCTCAATTTTCTTTTTTTCTTGTTCTCTTCGAAGACTTTCTTGATGTGCTTTTGATAACATACTTACAATATATTGATTGTCATTTAATATTTCATACATTCTAACTTTTTCTTCCATTGATAAATTAGAAGCATTTTCATCTTTTAAAAATGATATTGCTTTCACTACTGCTCCTATTGCTCTTAATGTAAACCATGCTGAATTCTTTTTATATTTAGTTGCTATTTTTTCCCAATTTTTTTTAGCTTTTTCTGTTAATTTTCTTATTTCTTCTGCTGATAATTTCTTCTCTTCTTCTTTCTTCTTTTCTTGTTGTTGTTGAGGATAGTAATTATTGTAATTGTATCCTCCAATATTGTAATTATATCCTCCGATGTTGTAATTATAGTTGTAGTTATAGTTGTAATTATTACCGTAATTATATGGATTGTAATAATTGTTATAGTAATTTCCATAGTAATTGTTATAGTAGTTGTTAAAATTGTTTTGAACATTGTTAAAGTAGTTTTGTAATTCATTTTGATTTGAAAAACCATATGTTCCAACTCCATTATTTTTTATCACATAAACTTGCTTACCTCCGGATTTTCCTTTCAATTTTCCTGGAGTTGATTTTAATTGAGGTTTATCATCATCATTAATTTCCCCTTGTTCATTTCCAATAATAATGTCTTCCTTTTTCTCTTCAACTAAATTAGGATTAATTTGATCCATAAGAGATCCTTGAGCTTGATAACCAAATTGATATTGACCTGGACCTCCAAATTGACCTTGTCCCATTCCAGGACCTCCAAATTGACCTTGTCCCATTCCTGGACCTCCAAATTGACCTTGTCCCATTCCTGGACCTCCAAATTGACCTTGTCCCATTCCTGGACCTCCAAATTGACCTTGTCCCATTCCTGGAGGTCCTTGTCCTCTACCATGACCACCTGGTCCACCATAACCACCTGGTCCTCTTTGTTCAGCTGGATTAGGGAAACCACCTACATTACCGATGAATTCAGGAGCACCAGGAGGTCCTTCTTTTAATTTGGATTCCATAAGTCCTTTTCTTCCTTCGAATTGTTTTCCAATTTCATTTCCTAGAGTTTTCATCAAATGATCAAAATTACTTCTATTTAAAATAAAATCTCTAGGTTTCCTATTTCCAATAACTCCTCCTTCCTTATAAGGTGGAATATCCATTTCTACATTTTCATTTCTTATTAGACCAGGAGTAAACATATTATATTTTTTGTTTCCTTTTTCTTCCCTTCTTCTTTTTTTCTTCTCAAAAAAATGTCCAGCTTCCTTCATTAAATCATTAGGATTGAATTTAAATTCTTTTTTTTTTTTTTCTTTCCCAAGATCTTTAAACCAAAATCTGGGAACTAAAGGGCAAAATTCTTTATAATCTTTTCCTGAAATAATATCCATAAATCTAGGATTAAAAAAGTGATTATCAGGAATTAAAGGTTGTAAAATATTTTTATGAGCATCATCATCATTCATTTTTTCTAATTCAACTTCTTCATAAATAGGTTTATCTTCATCCAAAAATTCTTGAGTGATTTCATTAGTATTTTTATTAAGGAAAGGATTACTTCTATCAAAATGTTGAAAGAAAGGTTCTAAATAATTTAATTCATTATCTTTAATTTCAATTTTTACACTTTGAAATTGTTTATTTTTAACTCCATAAAAAAAAGCATTTCCTTGAGGTTGTCCAATAAAAGAAGTTTTTCCAGATCTACATTTAAAACCTAAAAAATTGATTTTATCAGAAACTGTTCCAAAAATATGTGTTATACCATCTCTTGCATTATTATCTGGAAATTCTTTATCTTCTTCAATATTTAAAACAGGTAAATTAATTTCTAAACTAACATAAAATTTTTCATCCTGTTTATTTAAAAATAAATCATTCTTAAAAAAATCATCATAATAAATTTGAAAACCTTTTATTTTTTCCTTATTTTCATCAGTTATTACTGATAATTTAGATATAGCATGCATTTTTTCTCCATTTTTAGTACTAAATTTAACAGCTTCTTCTTCTTTTTTTCCAACTCCTTCATTTTCATTTTTCATACAATCTTCCAAAAAATTTTTAAAAAATTTTGTTGTATCTTCACTCACTTCATTTTTTACATATTTTAAATATCCTTTAATAAAACGTCGAAATGTAATATATTTTCTTTTTTCACCACAAATATCTTTAAAAACGTTTTCTAAATTTATTTCCATTTCTTTTGTTAATCCACTGAAACATTCTTCAAAACGAGGAAAAGATGCCATATCTTTATATTGATCAAAGAATAGGAAATCACATAAAACTCTAAGTTTGTTTAAGATATCTTCTTCAATATCTATTGAAGTCATTTTTTTATTATTTTTGAAGTTTATTGATTTTTATATTAAATTGAACAAATTAATTTTTTTTCTTTTATTTTTTATGTCGTATTTTTTTTTTATTTTTTATTCCATTTTTTTTTCAGAGTTTTTAATTATATTTTTTTAAATTTTAAATTAGGCTTTTTATATATTTATATTTTCTGATTATTAGATTTAATCGAAAAAAAAATAATTTTAATTATTTAATATTTTTTTAGATAATATATTAATAATGATTATATAATAATGGAATAAATAATATCTATACTTTTCTATAAAATTAAAATTATAAACGTTTTTCTAATTTATAATTTATTTTTCATTAAATAATAAATTATATAGAAAAATAATATTTATTCAAAAAAAAACTTTATTTTAATAAAAAAATAAATTTATTATTATTTCAAAAACTTATTTTAAATATTTATTTTCAAAATAATTTTTTTCAATTTCATTTAAAATATCTCTAATATCTTTTTTACTTTCTAATTCCTTTAAAATTTCTCTTTGATTTTTTTCTTTAATTTCTTGATAATAATTAACTTTTTTTTTTCTAAAATATTGTTTTTCATCTTGAATTAATTGTTTTCTTCTTTGAAAATCTTCGAAAGTTCTATTTTCTATTTTTTTTTTAATTCTAATTTTTGGAACATGAATAAATTTAATTTCTTTTTTTTTTTGATTCAAAAAATCAAAATTTTTTTTTTTATTTAAAGACATAACATTAATATTATTATTTGCACTTATTGGTCTTGTTGAAGCAGTAACACATCTTTTTTTAGAAGAATTATTTCTACTTTTAAAACTATCAAATTCAGAATCTAAAGTTAAATAATTATTATTAAAATCTTTGCTCTTTAAAACAGGATAAAAAATAGAATTTCTTTTTTTTTCATTAGAAAGACTATTTTTTTTTTTTTCAAAAATTTTTCTTATATTTTCTTCTTCTTCAATTTTCGAAGTTAAAGAATATTTTAATTTTAAATCAACTTTATCAAAAGGAGGTTTATGTAATAAAAAATATTTTGGATCTAAAACCATTAATCTTTTTTCACTATCAGTAAAATTTTTTTGAATAAATTCTGTTGGAGTAAAATATAAATCTTCATAACGAAAAGTAATTCCAGTTTCAGAAAAATAATTTAAATTATGAGTAAATTTCATTTCTTTTTTCTTTGATATTTTATTTTTTTTTATAATTTTTTCTTTTTGAAATTCTACTTTATATAATAATACTTGTTCTGGACTTAATACTATTGAATGTTCTAATAAATTCACTAATTTTCCTAATAATTTTACTTTTTTTAATTCAAGTCTTTTTTCTTCATTTTGAATATTTTTAAATTTTTTGTTGTTTAATACTGATTCTATTTTCCTTTTTATTTTTCTTAATAGTAAATCATTTTTTCCTGTTATATTTTTTGGTAAATTTAATAATCTTATTCTTTCTTTCTCTTTTTCTCTTTCTATTCTTTTTCTTTCTAAAGTTTCCATTGTTTTATTCAAAGCTTCACTCATTCTAGCTGTTTGAGGTCTTGATAAAATTATTGGTTTTTCCATTTTTATCAATACGAACAAATTTTTTTGTTATTTAATTTTTTTAAATCTAAAAATAAATGATTCTTTCAAATATAAATATAAATTGAAAAATAAAAATAAAATATGATAAACATTATATAAAAAATGTATAAAAAAAACAATATATATGTCTGAAGTTCCTTTAAAAGTAATATTATTA